>Ga0209997_10000059_pt1 | contig 29814 bp, 36 predicted proteins | sample CR04metaG_FD_182079 | JGI IMG/M metagenome (GOLD analysis project Ga0209997, IMG submission 182079) | Deep subsurface microbial communities from Mariana Trench to uncover new lineages of life (NeLLi) - CR04 metaG (SPAdes) (version 2) | ecosystem: Environmental > Aquatic > Marine > Ocean trench...
TATGATGCCAGGATTACCCACCATGACTCCTGAAGATGACATTGAAGATTTTAAAATGCTTTTTGAGGATCCGCGTTTCAAACCAGATATGCTTAAAATTTATCCATTGTTGGTATTAGAAAATACTCCCTTGTACCAAGATTACAAAGAAGGCAAATACAAAACATATTCTGATCAAGAAATGATTCGAGTTTTAACCGAAATTAAAAAAAATGTTCCATCTTGGGTTAGAATTATGAGGATACAACGAGAAATTTCTCCAAGTGAGATTATTTCAGGACCCAAACTTGGTAATTTACGTCAAATAGTTCAAAAAAATCTAAAAAAGCAAAATCTTTCATGCAGATGCATTAGATGTAGGCAAGTAGGATTATCTAAGAAAAATGGATTTACGTCTTTATTGAGTTTGAAGCGTGAAGATTATTCTTCTTCAGGCGGAAAGGAGGTATTTTTGTCGTATGTAGATGATGATTACTCACTCTATGGATTTTTGAGGTTAAGGTATCCAAGTAAAAATGCACATAGAAAGGAAATCTCACAAGACGTTTGTATAGTTAGAGAATTACATGTTTATGGTAAATCACTAAAAATTGGTGAGAAGGATCAAAACTACATACAGCATTCAGGTTTAGGTAAAAAATTGATGATAGAAGCTGAAAAAATTGCTAAAGAAGAATTTGATTCAAAAAAATTATTGGTAATTAGTGCAGTAGGAACCAGAGAATATTATCAAAAATTAGGATATTCCTTATCAGGACCATATATGGCAAAAAAGTTAGCATAGTGACGGTAAATGTCTGAACAAAGTGTTATTGGCAAAGGAACATGGATTGACAAACTGGCTCATGAGTTGCTTGAAAGAGAAAAAACTCTTGGCCGTAGTACTGAGATGTTACGAGTAGAAAGTGGATTAGGCGCATCAGGTGTTCCACACATTGGAAGTTTAGGAGATGCAGTTCGTGCATATGGGGTAAAACTGGCTCTTGAAAATTTTGGCTACAAATCCGAACTTATTGCATACTCTGATGATTTAGACGGTCTTCGAAAAATTCCAGAGGGATTTTCAGATTCCCTAAAAGAACATTTAGGAAAACGAGTATCAGATATCCCAGATCCATTTGATTGTCATGATTCGTATGGTATGCATATGAGTAGTCTTTTGCTTGATGGACTCGACAAGCTAGAAATAAAATATGAGTTTAGAAGGGCTAAAGATACCTATGAAAAAGGATTACTTAAAGAGCAAATCCATACAATTCTTCTCAACAGTAAAAAAATTGGAGAAAAGATAACAGAGTTTACAGGACAAGAAAAATTCCAACAGCATTTACCCTATTTTCCCGTATGTAAAAACTGTAATAAGCTATACACTACAGAGGCTTATGAATATGTTGCAGATGAGAAGAAGATAAAATATCGATGCAAAGATTCTACCATTGGTTCTCAAGTCATTAATGGTTGTGGGCATGAAGGTGAATCAGATATCACAAAAGATCTTGGTAAGCTAGCATGGAAGGTAGAGTTTGCTGCTAGATGGCAAGCCTTTGATATTCGCTTTGAAGCATATGGAAAAGATATCATGGATTCTGTAAAGGTAAATGACTGGGTTTCTGATGAGATATTAAAATTTCCTCATCCTCATCATGTAAAATATGAAATGTTTTTAGATAAGGGTGGGAAAAAAATTTCTAAATCCTTAGGAAATGTTGTAACCGCTCAGGCGTGGTTAAAGTATGCAAGTCCTAAAAGCATTCTTCTTTTACTTTACAAAAGAATTACAGGAGCTCGCGAGCTAGGATTTGAAGATATACCGTCTTTAATGGATGAATATAATGAACTAGAAAACATTTTCTTTGGAAAAATCAAGATAGATAATCCAGCAAAGGCTTCAAAGCTTAAAGGGCTTTATGAATATGTCAACTTATTAAATCCTTCAAAGACTCCTAGTCCACATGTTAGTTATAGACTATTAATTGAACTATCAAAAATTTTCAAAGAAGATAGAACAGAACTAGTTATGAAAAAGCTCATTGATTATGGGATTCTTAAAAATCCTGAACCCAAAATTGAGGAATTAATTACAATGGCTGGAAATTATGCAGACGAATTCGATCAGCGAGAAAAAATGGATATTCAAATTGATGAATTAACAAAAAGAGCACTAAAGGAGCTAGCAGAAATCTTAGGAGCAAAAGATGAACCAGAAGATCTACAAAATGTAATTTATCAAATTGCAAAGAAAAACAATGTTCAGCCTAAGGATTTTTTCAAAATACTATACCAGATTATTCTTTCTACCTCTAGAGGACCAAAAATTGGACCGTTTATTGCAGATATTGGTAGGAAAAAAGTGGCCCAAACATTATCTAGTTATGTATAATGGAATGAATGTATTTTGGTCCACGACGAACACAACAGATCCAAAAAAGGTGGAGGTTTTTTCTTAGTTATTTTTGGAGCATTGTTGCTAATAATTGCACCAACAATTTATCCTGGAGGCCAAATTCTAGGTGTCCTCTCGTTTGTATCAGGTTTTATCATTGGGGGGCTTGGATTCTACCTTCGGTTTATTAAAAAAACTAGTAGAAATTAATCGAAATATTCATCTTACCCAACTCAAAAATCCAATGTATGGGCCTCTTTAATCGCTTTAAAAAAACTGAAGAAGAAGTAATCTCTGAAGCACATCCAATAAAAAAACCAGAAGAAATCAAAAAAGAACAACTTGAAAATGAACTTGAACGCCTAAAAAATGAGATTGACGAAAAAACAGAATTTTATGATTCAATTTCGGGAAAGCTTGAAAAAGTCAAAGAAGAATATGATTCTGTTATTCCAAAAGTAATGTCAGCAAAACGTGAAGTAAAAGAAAAACAAAAAGAGTTTGATTCATTGAAAGAAGAATTTAGCGAAATCTCCTCAAAGATAGCTTCAGATAAAACACAACTTGAAACACTAAATAAACAACATGACAGTATAAAATCAAAATTAGCGAATTTTGAAAAATCTAAGACAGAGATAGATTCAATCAAAGCAGATATTGAGAAATCAAAAATAGAGCAAAAAGAATTTCAGTTAAAACTTGAGAAAGATAAAGAAAAATTATCAGAGATGTCAAAACTTGAAAAAGATTATGAGGGTATTAAAGAAAAAATTGTAGCTGCGAAGAAACAACTAGAATTTACCGAATCACAAATTTATGCTTCTAAAAATAGAGATGCTCCAAAAAGCATTATTGAGGCAGCTAGCTCTATGATGGCCTCATTGAATTCACAGTTACAAAGAACCCAAAAAGAACTAGAAACAGTCAAGAAAACTTTGGAATTTGAACGTCAAGCAAATAAAAAATCAGAATAGCGCTCTTGAGTTACTTTGAAAGATAATATTCCTTCCAACGTTTTTTAATTTCTTCCTCAGTGTAGCCTAAATCGTATAATGGAGATGTGACGTTTTTTACACTACTAACTTTTATCAAAAAAACTCTTCCAATTTTGCTTTTTATTCCAACATTATTATAATAAGAAATAATTTTATCATATTCTTGTCCTGACGATAAAATATTTCCAGTTCCTTTGAATCGATAACCTTTTCGAGTAATTGGATCAACAACATTAATTTCCAATGATGGGTTTTTTTCAAGATTTGCTATTGTATTTGGAGATTTTATATCGGCAAAAACTAGATGTTCGTCATCCCATACAGAAATAGTTCCTTTCGGAGAAAGATTTGGAGTATTATCAGGAGAAACGGTTGCGACATATCCTAGTTTTTGTTGGCTTAAAAGGTTCTTTATTTCATTTGTAAGTAAACCCATATTGGTTTTTGAGATTTCTCGTTTATTTTATTTTTCTTATTAGTTCTTTTTTGATATACAAAAATTCTTGCTCAGAAATCATTCCTTTTTCTTTTAAAGCAGCTAACTTTACAATTTCATCAACAATTGATGTTTTTTTAGAAGATATGTTTTGAGGGATCTCATTTGGGTTTTGAGGAGCATTAATTGTATTTTGTAAAGAAACTACATGACTATTTTCTTCGCTAGATACAGAATCAATTTGTACAGAAGTGTTTGTGGAATTAACTTCTTCAAGAAAAACGTTCTCAGAACATCCAACAATCTGGGTATGTTGAATTAATTCCTCACCTGCATATTCTATAGGAATGCCCTTTGTAGTGCTAAACCCACACATATCACAGACTACTCTAAAGTCACCTTTGGAAATATTGGGATTGGTTGCATGATTTTTTCTAATATATTCAGTATATCGAGTTTTTATACACTGATGACTTTCAGTTGATTTGTGTTCTTCACAAAATTTGAATCCACAAAAAGTACACATTAAAGGTGAACTCAAGCCTTCGCCACAGAATAGACAAACGTTTGCTAGGGAATTTTGTGAGAGATTCATACTTTGGTATAATTTTACCTTTTTTTGTTAAAAAGCAGTAGCTTTTTTTTTTAGAATAAACAGTAATTATATCAAATCCTATACATGAGATCTGTTAAATATCCATACAAAAAGAAAAACGCAGCCCCTCCTCCCAAGATTCCTATCCAAATTGCTATGTTTTGTTTTTTTCCCATTAATTGAAAAAAAATGGATCTAGTAATTGAATGTATTTGATTAAATTAGATTTAGTAATTTGATGCTGTAAACTTAACATTAAGTTAAAGGAATCTTTGATATGTCACTTTTAAAAAAAATTGTAAATATTTTTCTGTTTATTGCAAGTGGCGTTATAACCATTGCAGTTGGTTTTTTTATGCTTAGAGGAACTATGCGAATGTGGGATAGAAATAAGACAAAAAGTAACGATTCAGATAAAAAGAATTCCCAAGAATCTTAAAAAACTATATAATCACACAGTTGCCTAAAATAGGAGTACATTGTATTTACTATATGGTTGGGCCTAAAGATGGGGGATTTGGTTTTGATCAATCAAAAAAATATTCTACCGTTGATGATTTAGAAAAAATTTGTGTACAATGTCAGGCTGGTCAACATAAGAAATGTTTAGCAAAATCTAAACAACAGCCAAGTTGTGATTGTGAATACTGTATTGTTTATGAATAAAAAATAAAAATTTTTTTGTAAAAAATTTAGAGTTTTAGTTAATTACTATTTTCGTCTTAGAAGTGGATCTTGCAAATCTTCAATTCCAAGTATTATTAGCTTATTCATTTTTTTCGTTTGTAAGTTACTAAGTAATTGTTTTGTGAGTTCCATCACACATTGGTTTGTTTTTAGATTGTTGACATCCACATGTATGAAGAGATGTATCTATATCATAGGTTACAACTTTTGAAGAAATTTCTGTTCCTTTATGAGAGCCATCACAATAAGGACCATTTTTTGAATTACATCACATACAAAAAGCTACTCTCTCCAGATTTTGAATTAATTTTAAATAGTTTGTTTTGCCAACCAGCAATTATACTTTACCCTTTTGTCCTGTAGTGATATCATATGATTCATCAATTGGAGAAACAAAGATCTTTCCATCTCCTTTAGCACCTGTATGAACTGAATTCATTATTGCTTTTACTATTGCATCAACCTTAGAGTCATCTACAATTGTTGTAATGGTATCAGTTCTACTATATTCAGCAACATATCTTGCGGTACCTTTTGCACCAGTAAAAGTTGGTCTTACTCCTGCTCCTTTTCCGCGAGTCTCTGAAATTGTAACACCACCAGCACCTGCCTTGATAATTGCCTCACAAACTGCTTTTCTTTTTATATTTGGAACCATAGCGTCTATACGTTTCATGGATTTTTTTAGTTTAAGGGATTAAAAACTGTTCTTACTTGTTTTTATTTTTGACAGGAAACTAGAATATAATCAATAATTTTTTTCTCAGAAACTTGTTTCATTTTATTGAGAGATTTGAACAAAATCTTTTCTACATAAGCTGGATAACATTGTAAAATTTTATTTTTTATATATTCTCTATTTTCAATATAATATTTGGCTAATGGCTCATAAACATTTGAACCAATTTTTTGCAGTTCAATGTTTCTAAATTGTTCTTGTTTTAGATTTGAGTCAACAAACTCGGTACTATAATGTTCAGATGGCCAAGCTAGAAATAAAGAGCCTAATTTTATCATTGACACAGAATGATTATCAGTCATTACAGGAATAGCTAGAGCAAGTATTCCATTTTTCTTGAGAATTCTATATGATTCAGAGATAAAATTTTTCAATGGTTTAAAATGTTGGGCAGATTCTAATGCTAATACACGTTCTACTGATTCGTTTTCAAAAGGTAAGGTAGTTGCAGTAGCATTTATAAAATTAAAATTTTCATTAATATTATTTGCTTTAATTGATTTATTTGTATTTTTAATTGAATCGTGTAATTGTGTAAAGTTAATGTTTACACACGTTAATTTTACTTGGGAGTATTCCAAAGACCATTGAATTGCTGGAGAGCTAATGCCACTTCCAACATCAACAATATGCTGTTCAGATGATAAAAGTGCCATTTTCCCAAAAATGGTACACATTTTTTTCTGTGCATCAAGTGGGGTTATGGTTTTATCGTCCCAAAAACCAAAATTTAACATGTCACCTCCTGTTGCTAATCGCATCAAATCAGAAAGTGAATCATAAAGATTGACTACATCTTTTTCTTTTCGTCTAAATGTCCACAAAAAAAGTTCAAGGGGATTAATTTTTTTCATAGTTCACTTATGGAAGGATTTGTTTAGATAAAACAGCTTAGTCAATTTAAGATTTTTTCTTTATTATAGCAAATAATGCCTTTGGTAATGGATTAAGAGTTCCATGGTAAACAGTATCTTTGATGCTTTCTACCTCAAAATGATCAGAAAAGATTTGATTTAGTTCAGATTTTGAGAGTTTATGAGGACCTTTATCTTCAGGTAAATCTTTTTCTTCGATACTCATACATTTCAAGAATAAAACACCATTTCTTTTTAAAATTCGTTTGATTTGAGTTACGTACGTAGGTCTTTGTTCAATATCAAAAACATGAAAACAGCCTCTATCTAAAATAAAATCAAATTCATTTTCATGTAATTTAGAATTAAGAAAATCATCTATTACAAAATTAACTTCTTTTGAAAGTTTTTTTGCTTTTTCAATAGCGTTAGCAGATAAATCAGAACCAGTGGTATCAAATCCTAAATGAGATAATTGTATAGCTTGTGTCCCAGGACCTGTACCAATATCAAGAAATTTACCTCCTGATAAATTACGTGATTTTATTTCATTTTCTAAATCAGGATCTAAAGTTTTTTCATACCATGGCATATCTTCAACATTATTTTCTTTGTAGTATGTATCCCAGTCAGGAAATTCTTTTTTATTATCCATCAAAGTCATTTCAATCACTAATGAAATTCTTGATTAATATTTTTACCGGATTCTAAAAGTTGTATTGTCGTTTCCATAGATTTAATGACTTTGTCAATTAAGTCATGATCAAGTCTTAGAGATGTTGTAGACATGGTTTAAAACATAATTTTAGAGTCTATATTTCTATTTATTAAAATGAGAATTATTAATGATGTATTAGAAAACTAGTTTTCTTCTATTACTTGTTTCATAGATAAAATAATTTTTTCTATTTCTTTCATTCTTTTATCAAACGTTTGATCACTAATACTATCAGGTTTGACAATGGTTGTAATTACTTCGGAATCATCTCCTTTAGAAACTATTCTCATTGGCACGTCCCATTGTGCTTCATTATCAATGAATTGATGATCTAAAATACCAAGTTGCCTATTTTCATGAAACTTTAGTTTAGCAGGACCCCAAGGAGACGTAAAAAACCACCAACCATCATCGTGTTTTATAGCATCTGGCATTATTTTTGGCGGGATATTTAATATTGCATCAAATGCTTCGACAGTTTTGCGATTTACAGTAAATGTGATTGTCCTAGATTTGATATTCACGGATTAATTTGAAACTGTTTATTAAAAAGCATATAGTAGCAATAATTAGTTTTATCCTTCCTAATACTCATTTTTAAAAAATTGTGTTTAAGAAAAATAAAAAAGGAAGTGGATTTTCATGCTCTTTTTGCACGCGATAAAGCTTGTCTAAATGCAGCCTTTCTCTTGCCAACAGATCTTTCTGCAATTCGAAGTGCTCGCTTTGCACTTTTTACTTTATTGTTAGCTCTTTTTAGTTCGCCTTTTCTTTTATTTGCAACAATTCGTGCCCGTCTTGCAGCTTTTCCACCTGAGCTCTTTACTCCGGATCTTCGTCTAGATCTTCCTCCGGATCTTCGTCTAGATCTTCCTCCGGATCTTCGTGAACCTTTTCTTCTTGAAGCCATATTACCGCCAATTAGTATATGAATAAAAATAGTATTTGTGTAAATTTTTAGAGTTTATACAAACAAGTTTATTTCAAAAAAATAAAAATCCGACAAGTTGATAGTAAAGTTAATAAGAATTAATTTAAAAAATTTGCAATCTGATTGTTAAACTTGAAAATCACTAGCAGTGTTAATTACTATGAAAGTGTTAAAGATAATATGAATACTGCTCCAATTTGGAATAAAAATATCTGTTCTGATTGTAGACGTGTGAGATGTCAAAAAGGTTGCAATTGTGATTGCCATTTGATGCGAGATAGACCATATTAGGAATTAAATTGGTCATACAATAAAGAACTATTTCTGATACCTTATTGGTTTAATAAAAAAAGAAAAAATGTGAGAATAAAACTAGAAAGATAATTGAATTTAAATCACTTTAAACAAAATTAACTTAAAATCTTTTACTTCTATGTTTTGGTAAACATTCTCGACAATAAACTGGTCTACCTTCTTTTGGTTGAAAAGGTACTTCTGAATCTTTGCCACAATCAGAACATGTACATGGGTACATTTTTCGTTCTTCTGACATAATTGACCCAAACTTTGCTAGTATAAGAACTAACGGATAAAATCATTATTTGGTAGTTGCCGGCTCTTGTCAAAGTAGGCCTCAGATGGCGAGTAGAATTTAAAAATTAAAAAGAATCCGTCGCGTTCATTGGTTTTTACTCAATTGCTTTCATAACCTTCAGGTGGTTCGGGTCAAGTCGACTTTGTTTGAACCGTTTTCTTTGAACAATAAGATAAACGTGAATCATCTCATAGATTTTTTCCTCAACTGACAGTCCATATTCGTTTGATATTTTTAAAAAGTCATGATAGTCCTTTCCGTTTAATTTTATGACAATTTTTCGTAACATTTTTCCTCCTACAGATAAAGTCTATCCTCTTTTGATTTTTAATTGAAGGTTATAACAGAATCAATCAGATCCGTTATACTTGGGATATTTTTTAAGAAAACATGGTTATCTGTTTAATTCCTTATTGTAATACAGAAGCCTACATCCTTATAGCCATGTATTATTATGCTAGCAAATATTCAAAAAAACCATCTTGCAGAATGTTTTTTCGAATATGTGAAAAGCATGCTAGAACAATTTCAGGAAAAGAAACGGTTGTAAAAATACAGATTCTTAACTAATTCTGTAAATCCACATATTGGAACCATAAATTGTACTTTATAAAAGCGGGTCCGAAGGTTTGCGTGCCGCTAGCGGTTCGTATTTTGGTTCCTATATGATTTTAGAATGAGAAATTGTAAAGTTGTTGCAAATCTGATGGGAACCGTCCCTGTAGTATCGCTTTTTTACTGTACTGAAGAATTGGCTAAGGACCTGTAAGGGATTTGCCAATAATGATCGGCAATAATAATGAGAGACATAAGACTACTCCCAATATAGCTGTAACATTGAAGAGGCTAATCTTCATCAATATTGATTTTTATAATATAGTTTTTATCCTTTTTCAAAGCCTTCAAGGATCATCATTCCTTGCCCATCATGCCCATTCCATTCTTAGAATGCATCTTGAGCATCACAAGGTAATTATCAACATCAACATTAGTAACCTCGCCATCAACTCCTGGCATGCTTTCAAATATTCTCTGGATCATAGATGCTCTTTGTTTCATACCATCTGATTTCCACACTATCATTGGAGTATTTACTACATTGTCTGTCTTTTGAATTGTTAATTCAGCATTTAATTCTGCTTCCATAATTTCATCAACTGAAATCAAAATTCTTGAAGTTGAATTTTCATTCCAAGTTACTAGATGTGGAACTCTAAACTGGCTATACCCTATTTGATCTGGAATGGAATCAAAAACATCAATTTGATACATGAACGGCCCTCCTCCGTATGGACCTGAACCACTAATACCATTTGTAAATACATAGACTTTGGACATTTTGTCTTGTGGCATATTCTTCAAATCAGGAACGTGTAGTGTTGGAAAGTTAATCATCATAGTCATCATTTCTGCCATTGCTTTATCAGAAACTTCAGTATGAACAAAGAATACTTTTTCTCCATTGTAGTATCCATCTATCAAAGGTATTGTAATAGGAGCGTTCACGTTAAACGACATATCAGACATCATTGGTTTTTCTCTCATCTCTGAACCCATCGTTGTATCCAACCACTTGGCTGTCATTTTTGGATTCTGAGACATCATTTGTTCAAACAGCTCTTGATTTGCAAACTTCATTGTGTTAGGATTGTAAGTGACTGAAAAAATTGCAGAGCTAACACCAACTCCAATAAAGAAAACTGCAATAGTTATTCCAATCCAAATAGCCTGTCTTGCCATACTTTATGCCCGAGTTAAATAACACATTATAGCATTTAACATATTTTCCAAATGATTTCCAAATTTGGAGTCTCTAAAAAAATCCAAATGGGCTAGAAGGGTTATGGATCTATAGCAGATCTATTTTTTAAATTGTCTTTCTAAAAAATCAAAAAATGATTCACCATCAAACTCAACATAATCATCTATGGTTTTTGTTTCTAAATCAGTTAGAAAATGATTGTATATAGTTTCACGTTCATGCTTTAATGGGGTAGGACAAAAACACATCTCAGACCATTGAATCATTTTTGGTGCAGTGATTTTTGCACGTTTCATAGAATTAATTATCTCTTGGCCGTCTGGTTTCTGATTCTGAATTGTACCATCAGTTAGTTTTTGATAAAATTTGCCCATTTTTTCTTCAATGTATTTTGCCTTAACGGAATAATTCACTAAGAATTTTTAGTCTTCAAGCAATTTTATTCTTTTCTTAATAATTGAAAAACGGGCCCGAAGGGATTCGAACCCCTGACCTAACGCTCCGCAAGCGTTCGCACTATCCATGCTATGCAACGAGCCCCATGATTTAGAAAAATTTGCCTTTAATGTGGTTTCCGTATAACGATCTCTTAACTGAAATCATTCATATTTAGTATTTTCTAATAAAATTTCCTTCCCAATCTTTTAATTAATGTAGATTAAGTTTGTGAAGGATGTTCTTCTACCCATTTGACAATGTTTAGTACATCCTTAATGTATTCAGGCTTGTCTCCTTCAACACTCAAAAACAGCATATGATTATTTTTGAGTGGAACGGTTATTCTCTTGATTTTTTCGTATCCAACAATTGCAAATTTTCCTTTTCCAATCTTTGCAGAAAGTTCATCACGTTCTTTCCATGTGCTTATTGATCTTTTTAAAGATGCCTTTGTTTCTTCAAGTGAAAGGATGTTGTTGCTATTGTTTCGGTAACTATTCCATAGAATTTCCCCATTAGGATCACAGATTGCTGCATATCGTATGTATTGGTTGGCTTCCATCATCATGCTCACAAGTTTGCCTTCATCATTCATTTGTTGTGACATGCCAGATAATGATACGTGGTTTTAAAACATAAAGGTATCCTAAAATCTATTCACAAAAAATGAAAAATATATAAAATTATGCTTCAGATTCTGCCTTTTTTACAAAGATATAGTTCATGATTAGACCTGCAATTATTCCACCAATTATTGGTCCCACCCAATACACCCAATGGAACTCCCAAAAACCTGATACTATTGCAGGGCCAAGTGTTCTAGCAGGATTCATTGATGCACCGGTTAATGGAACTCCTACTAGGTGAAGCAAAAACACCATTCCTCCAATTGAAAGACCTTGAATTCCTGCTGCTGCCTTTTTGTGAACAGCAGTCATGAAAATAACTGTAACTAAGAAGAATGTGAAAATGGCTTCAAGACCAACTGCGGAGATTGCACTGTTATTGATTAGTTCACTTGGGGCTTGGGTTCCAAAGTTTACCTGTGCGCCTAGCTCTGGAAGTGTCATAAGTAAGGTGAATGCTGCTACAATTCCACCGATTAGCTGAAATGCAATGTATCCTGCACCATCAGCAGGACTTATCTTTTTTGTAATAATCATAGGAATTGTAACTGCAGGATTGATGTGGGCGCCTGACACATGTCCAAAGGCATACACCATCAAACCGATTGCAGAACCATGAGCCAATGAAATCATAATTATAGCCTCAGTAGAAAGTCCGTCTCCAAATGCGGCAACTGACAAAATTACAGATAATGGTCCAAAGAATACAAGACAGTATGTTGCAACTCCTTCTGCAAACCAATTTCTTGGGTTAACCATCAGACAAGACCCACTTCAAATGTCATATAAAAGATTCGAATAGTTTAGGTCAATTTCCAAATCCAAATTTGGATCTCCAGCTTTTTTCCGATCCTTTGCGTTTTTTTGCTCCAACTGTATCAAGATAGTCATAGGTTATGTCTGCTCCCCCATAACCAATCATTTCAGATTTTTTTAGATCATGTATGCGAAACTCTTTTCCGTTTTCTAATTGCAGAATAGCATCATCGCTAATATCAAAACCAGATCCTTTATCATGGAATTTTATTTTGCCGTCTTTCATTAATTTAATTTTAACATCATGAGTAACTTTATTTCCTAGAATTGAAATGTAACGTCCTTTTATTTTCACATTATCTTCAAGAGTAATTACCATAATATTATTAGCTTCAAGTTTAACTGTATTTCTAATAAAACCACCAACAATTTTTCCATTAGGAGCGATCAGCTCAGTATAATGTTCCTTTGTGAAAAACATGCCAACTTTACCAGATGGATCTGGAAGTATCTCTTTTTTTCCATAAACATCACCAACTATAATATCTCCATTATCTACAAGAATTTTTGCACCATGTTCTATCAAGTATCCGTTTTCAAGGGGATCAATTAAAGAAAATTTTCCAGATTTAACATGAATTACAGTTTTTTCTTCAGTATTTTCAGAAAAATATGGACTGGTTATACTGCCCCACATAATGATCGAGTTATCATAGCTTAGATGTCCTGCCCAAAACTTGCCCTTAATTGACAATGCCTTTGTGGCTTTTCTTTCAAACTCTAGCTGGCCTAGTTCTTTTGAACCAAAAAGTCGAATGCCTGTTGCATCAGTTCTATTCATAGCAGCAACCCATTCTTGAGCAAGGACAACTTGTTTTGCAACATCATGCGATAAGATAAGATTTCGTTTTCTTTTTTCTTCCTCAGAATCACCAGAATAAAATCTAGATTTTTTTGTTTTCTCTTCATGAGAATCTGAAAATTTTTTTCCGAGCTTAAGATCATCAAATGCTTGTTTAATTTTTTTAAATTGTTCATCATCACCTCCTCTATCTGAGTGATGCTCAAGTACTAACTTTCGAAAGGAATCTCTAATTTCATTTTTTGTTGCTTCATCACGAACTCCTAATATTTCATAATTGCTTTGTACCAATACTGCACCTCCTATCTTTCAGTTAAAATTTGATGCGGTCACATATTAAAAAATAATTAATTAGGGGAATTCCTGTTTGAAAGCATGATAAAAGAAGGAGATATGGTTCCAAAATTTGAGTTACTAGATTCAAATGGAAATAAAGTGAAATCAGCTGATTATAAGGGCAAAAAACATGTAATCTACTTTTATCCAAAAGATTTCACCCCTGGTTGCACTATAGAGGCAGATGAGTTCTCAATAAATTATAACAAATTCAAAAAAGCTGGAATTGACATTGTTGGAATAAGCAAAGATGATGTAGACTCTCACAAAAAATTTTGTGAAAAAATGAAGATTCCTTTTGTTTTACTTGCAGATACAAAAACAGAGGTCGCAAAAAAATTTGGTGTATGGGGTAAAAAGAAGTTTATGGGACGAGAGTACATGGGAGTAGTTCGAAGTAGTTTTTTAGTAGACGAGAAAGGAAAAATTTTCAAAGTATATCCTAAGGTGAAGGCTTCAGGTCATGCAAACGAAGTTCTAGAAGTTTTTACAAATTAGCTTTAAAAAATAATTAAAAGAAAAAAAGGTTTTAGGATTAGAATCCTTTTGGTAGTGAACCTTGAGTAGAACCACCAGAGCTAGATGAACCAGACCCTGCACGTTTTTTTGCTGCCAATTCTTCAGCAGCTGCTTGCAACTCTCGAGATTCTTTTACTTGTTCATCTAATCTAGCCAAGTAATTTTTCTCATAGTCTTCGAGCGTTTGTTTTTTGGAACTACCGCCGCCAGATGAACCAGTTTGTTTTGGAACTACTGTATCTTCTTTTGGTGGAGGTGGTGGAGGTGCTTGAGCTTGTGCTTGGGCTGCTCCATGTCCAAGACTAATCCCATAGCCTGTAAAGATTGTTTCTTGTGGATGATATGCTAGTCTTTGTCTTGTTGCAAAATACTTGTTAGATGGTGCAGTATAACCAGTAACTATTGCTTTTTGTAAAGCCCATGGTTGAGTTGGCGCATCTGCGCCTTCAGCATGTCGTCTTGCCCAAGCTCTAGGGTTCTCAGGAACATATGACGGAGTCTTTGTTTTTCTCTCATGCCATAGACCAATTTGGACACGTTCAACAATTGTTTCTCGTGTTACAGGTTCTGGTGCTTGAGTTTCTGCAGATGGTTTTGGTGGTTCAGCTGGTTTTGCTATTTCAGCTGGTTTTGCTGTTTCAGCTGGTTTTGCTGTTTCAGCTGGTTTTGCTGTTTCAGCTGGTTTTGCTGTTTCAGCTGGTTTTGCTGTTTCAGCTGGTTTTGCTGTTTCAGCTGGTTTTGGTGGCGGTACTGTCTGTGCTTGTCCCGCAGGCTTTTGCCCAGCTTGGGAAGAAAGTTTAGATAGTTTATTCTCTAATTCTTTAATTTTAGATTCAAGATCTTTCTTGGTTTTAGTTTTTTTAGATTTACGCTTAGTGGCCAATGTTGTGGTTACATAAGGTATGCTTTATTTACATTTTGTTTAGATTCAAAGGTCAGATTAATTGAATTTCATAAATTTTTCAAATTTTTTCCGGTTCCTACCAAGTTTTATAAATATAGAAGAATCAGTTCAGTTATTGGACGATTTTGAAAAAGAATACCCAGGATTTGATTGGAAAAATACACCTGCCTACAAACATCCTGGAGGACGAAATTGTCCTTGTCCAAAACATGAATACATTCGAGAGCAAATCAATTTTACAAAACAAGTAAACAAAAAAGGAAATGAACCCAGCAAAGTAACTCTGAAATTTTGTCCAGAGCATTACAAGGTATATCTTGATGAAGTTATTCCTGCCATGCCATTAAAATATAAATTACTAACTAAGATCGCATTAAAGCTTGGAGCTATACAAATTCAGCAATTATCTCATATGCAATCTGATTTGTGTTTTTACTGTAAGTTTGGTTCAGGGGGTCATGAAAGAAAAAACGAGCTCCCTCCAGTAGATTAAAATTTAAAAAATTACTTTTCTAAATTGGTCCAATCAAAACTTTAGGTTTGTTTGGGGTATCATGATGACAGTTCTTTCCACATAACGGACATTTTTTTCTATCCAAAAAAATGCACTGGCAAATATGTGAAACTAGATAACTTTCAGCAGCTTTTGTAGTCTCCTGTTCCATTACAAAATGGGCACTCAGTCCCAAGTAGCTCAATTGTTCCATTTCCCTTACAGACAGGACATTTGTCTTCGACCACAATCAAAAATCTGTTAGTTTGAATTAAAATCAGTTTGTTAATAATTTTTCAAAAAAACGTGTTATATGACAAATCTAGTTAAGCTTTATACTATCATCAAATCAGAAAAGAGGGGTGCCCATCGAGGACATTAGTCACTTTATCAAAGAACTAGATAATGCAGGAGAGCTCAAACGAGTAAAGACTCAAGTTGATACAAACTTGGAGATTGCAGAAATTTTAAAAAGAATAATGTATGCAAATGGACCTGCAGTTTTGTTTGAAAATGTAAAAGGTTATGATATGCCAGTTTTAGGTAACGCTTTTGGTTCAATTAAAAGACTCGAGATTGGTCTTCAGACATCTGATTTTACAGAGATAGGTCAACGAATTGTAGATATGACAAAGATGGAAATACCGTCTGGTTTTTTAAATAAAATAAAAAAACTTCCAGAACTTTCAAAGATGGGTGAGATATTTCCTAAACTTGAAAACAGTGGACCAGTAACTGAAGTGATAAATGATTCTCCATCATTTGATAAAATTCCAATTCTAAAAACTTGGCCAAAAGACGCAGGAAAATTTATCACATTTGGTCTTGTTGCAACTAAACATCCTGAAACAGGAGTTAGGAACTTAGGCGTATACAGGATGCAAATTTTAGATGCGACTCATGCATTAATGCATTGGCAAAAACACAAGCGTGGTGCACATCATCATGATCTTGCAAAAGAAAAAGGTAAAAAAATTGAAGTGGCAATAATTATTGGAGGAGATCCTGCCACAGTTTTTTCAGCTGTTGCCCCTGTTCCTGAAGGACTTGACAAATATCTCTTTGCAGGAATTTCAAGAAAGAAAGGAATCAAAATTGTAAAATGCAAGACAATTGACCTTGAGGTACCAGCAAATGCAGAAATGGTTCTTGAAGGATACGTTGATCCCACGGACATAAGAGATGAAGGACCGTTTGGTGATCATACTGGATACTATACTCCAAAGGAACCTTATCCTACATTTACGCTGACTGGAATTATGCAACGAAAAAAACCAATCTACCTTACTACGATAGTTGGTAAACCAATACTTGAGGATTCATTTATTGGGAAAGTTATTGAGCGTTCGTTTTTGCCATTAATCCGAATGTTTCAACCAGAGGTAGTTGATTTTGCAATGCCTGCTGCTGGATGGTTTCAAGGAATTGCTATCATATCAATAAAAAAAATGTATCCAGGACAAGCAAAAAAGGTCATGATGGGACTATGGGGATTAGGACAGCTTGCCTTAACAAAAATCTTCGTTGTAGTAGATGCTGATGTGAACGTTCATGATATGAACGATGTAATTTGGGCAGTTACTACAAGAGCTGATGCGGCAAGAGACACAATAATTATTGATAATACACCAACAGATACTTTGGATCCTGCATCTTCTCGAGTGAATTTAGGCTCAAAACTTGGAATTGATGCAACACAAAAAACCAAAGAGGAAGGTTACGAGCGAGAAATTCAAGAGCTAGTAAAAACAGATGACGCTACAAAAGAGCTTGTAGATTCAAAGTGGTCCAAATATGGACTTTAATGCATGCAAACTGTATTGTAAAAATTATCTCGTTCTTCTACCTGATAGCCGATTTGTTGAATAGCATCAATAATTTTTTTATCAGTTAATTCAGTGGATCTTGAACCTGTGCAAGATACAACTTCTTCTCCAATTAAAGTTCCACCAAAATCATCTGCACCATATTGTAATGCAATCTGAGCCATACCAACTCCATTAGTTAGCCAAGAAGATTGTATGTGAGGAATAAATCCATCTAAAACAAGTCGAGATATTGCAATCATTTTCAATAGCTGTGTACCTCCTGCACCATAACGTACAGTGTTTTCTTTTTGTAAAAGAGTATTATTTGGCTCGAAACTCCATGGAATAAAGGCCATAAACCCATGGGTTTTTTCTTGTAGTTGAACAATTTTTTCAAAATGTTCTGCAATGTCACTTGTTGACTCGACAGAACCATACATCATTGTAGCAGAAGCTGACAATCCAAGCTCGTGAGCCTCATACATTATCTTAATCCATTCATCGCTTGTAATTTTTTTTGGACTTATGATGTCTTTAACAGAATCAACTAAAATTTCTGCTCCTGCACCTGGAATTGATTGTAAGCCTGAATCTTTTAGTCTAGATAAAATTTCTTTTGTAGATGATTTTTCAACACGAGCTATCATATCTATTTCAGAAGTAGAAAGTCCATGTACTCCAATTTTTGGGTATTTTGATCTAATCATTCTAAACGCTTCTTCATAATACTCTACACCAAGATCTGGGTTGTGTCCACCCTGAATGAGTACCTGTCTAATTTTGTATAATTCCCATGCAGTTTTTACTCTGGCTTCTATGTTTTCAAGAGACAAAGTATATGATTCATCATCACCTGGTGGTCTATAAAATGCACAAAACTTACAGTCGGTTATACAAACATTAGTGTAATTTAGAATAATGTTATTTACAAATGAGGCCTTTTTCCCAAAACGCTTTCTGGTAAGATGGCCTGCTGTAAGACCCATAAGATGAATTTCGTTTGATTCAAGCAATCTTAAACAATCATCATACTCAGGCCTTTTTCCATCAAGAGCATTTTCAAGAATGTCACTTATTTCGCTTGAATGAATCTGTTCAATAATTTGGCTCAATTGACTTGATTTTTGTGCTTGTAAATTGATATTTAATCCTTGAGTGCATGAAAATTCTAAATGAGATCAGTTGATTTGATTTTGTTTTAATCAAGAGTCACGTTATTTTTAAGTAAGGTACAAAAAGATATTCTTCATGGTTTCTGGACATGAAATTAGATTAAACCGAATTCTTCGCAAGGGAAAAATGCTTTGCATTCCAATGGATCATGGAATATCAGATGGCCCTATAGAAGGTCTTGAGGATCCACATTCGGTCATATACAAATGTGAACATCACGGATTAACGAGTGTAATTATTAATAAAGGAATTTTAAAAACACTTCCAAAACCAACGAGGATTGGAATTTTAGTACATTTTTCTGGAAGCACATCACTTTCGTCATTTCCTAACAGAAAGATGCTAATAGGTTCTGTTGAAGAAGCAATTAGATTGGGTGCAGATGGTGTATCTCTTCACATTAACATTGGAGGTAAAGAAGAACCAGAAATGTTAGAACAGTTGGGAAGAATCTCTGAACAATGTCACAAATGGAATATGCCGCTTTTAGCAATGATGTATCCAAGAGGAGAAAAGATCAAAGATCCACATGATCCTGAAATTGTTGCACATGTAGCACGAATTGGAGCAGATTGTGGGGCAGATATTGTTAAGACAATTTACACAGGAGATATTGATTCGTTTTCAAAAGTAGTTAAAGGCACACCAGTTCCAATTGTGATTGCTGGAGGGCCTAAAGCTAAAACTGATTTAGATGTACTTCAGATGACTGAAGATGCTATGAAGGCTGGAGCAAAAGGTGTGACATATGGAAGAAATATCTTTGGACATAAATCCCCTGAACAAATGGTTCGAGCACTAGCATCTATTATCTTCAATAAGGAAACAGCCCAGGAAGCTGCAAAAAAAATTGATAAAAAATAGAGAACTCATTATTTCACCAAAGGTATCTAAACCTCAACTTGGTAAATTTTTACAACAGCTTGAAAATGAGGGATTACACATAGTCTATGTAGATCCGAAAAATATTTCTAAAATCAAAACAAAGCTTTCAACCATTTATCCATCATCTAATGCAAAATACGTAATTTTAGATAAAGAATCATCTGCTAAACCAAAAGGAAAGAAGGTTGGCAAAAAATTCAAAGTTTTATCAAATAAAGATATTGATAAAATCTTAGCTTCAGCAAAAAAGGGGTTAAATTTTGTTATAATTGAAGTAAAAGATTGGAAGATAATCCCACTAGAGAACATCATAGCTAAATTACATAAAATTCATACCAAAATATTCACACTTGCAAGAAATCCTGAAGAAGTACGTAAGATGTTTTCGATTCTTGATGTGGGAGTTGATGGAGTAATCTTCAACACAGGATCAATTAATGAGGTAAGAGAAGTCTTAGTCTATCTTGGAAGTAAAAACTTTGAGTTACAACCTGGAAAAATTATTGAAATTAAAGAAGTAGGTGATGGCGAAAGGGTTTGTGTAGATACTGCATCAATGTTGCATAAAGGAGAAGGAATGTTAATTGGAAATAGATCAAACTTCATGTTTCTAGTTCATAATGAATCTGTGGGATCGTCATTTACATCTCCTAGACCATTTAGAGTAAATGCAGGTGCAGTTCATTGTTATACAATTGCTCCAGATGGTACAACAAACTATCTTTCAGAGATTGAAACAGGTTCTGAAGTTTTAGTGCTTGATTCAAAAGGAAAGGCACGTAGAGTTACTGTGGGTCGCTCAAAAATTGAAAGAAGGCCAATGATAATGATCAAGGCACAAGCAGGTGATGAGGTAGGCGGAATAATTGCGCAAAATGCAGAAACTATTCGTTTTGTAAAACCAAATGGTCACTTAGTATCTGTTACACATCTCAAAAAAGGAGATTCTGTTTTGGTACATTCTAAAGCAGCAACTGGTAGACATTTTGGAATGGAAGTTTCTGATGAATACATCTTAGAAAAATAAAACATGGCTTTCAAAACGTGTGTTACAATAGCAGAAAAAACTCCAAAAAAATTTGATTTAATTTTAAAAAAAGCACTAAAAAAATCAGATTATGCAGAATTAAGATTTGATTTCTTAAAACCAATAGAAATTCCAGATGCACTTGAATTAGTCAAAAAGAAATTAGGAAAATGCGTATGCACATTAAGATCATCTTCCGAAGGAGGAAAGTTTCAAGGAACTGAAAAAGAAAGGATTTCCATTTTAAAATTAATTGCTGAGTATCATCCATTCCTTTTGGATATTGAGTTTAATACATTGAAAAAAAACAAAAATCTTCATAATTATGTAAAAAAAACTAAAACTGAGATTTTGGTTTCTTGGCATGATTATAAAAAAACTCCTAGTACGTATTCTTTGAAAAAAACGAGCAAACAAATGCGCAAATTTTCAAAATTTATCAAAATTGTAACAAGTGCAAAAACGATTAATGATTCCTCTAACGTACTTTCACTTTACAACAATTCTCCAAAATCAAACCTAATTGCATTTGCAATGGGAGATTATGGAAGAATGTCTAGAATCATTTGTCTTTACTTGGGTTCTCCATTTACTTATGTCTCACTTGGAAAACCTATTGCACCAGGACAATTCAGTTTAGAACAAGTAAAGAAAATTCTCAAAAAAATATAATAAATCATTTCTGAAGTTTGGGTTTTAATAGATAGGTAAAATGTCTAAATAAATTATCATTCCATTATGAAAGGAATAAGACGATTTTTGTTAGTTTATAAATAAAAAACGATTTGTTCCTTGTTTGTATGATAAAACAAACTAATTGCTTTAAACGAAAAATGGATAATAAAATTAGAGAAGAATTTGAAAAGGATTGGAATATTACTCGCAATAGTAGTAATATCTGGATTTGTTGCAGAAGAAGAAGTATTTGCATTTTCAGAATCTCCAACAAAGGACGAAAAACAATTTATGTCAATATTATTTTTAGCTGGATTTGTAGGAATTTATACAGGTATAATTTATGTGCGTAAATCTTCACAAATTAAACTAAAAATCAATCAACTTTAGAATTTTCAGGAAAAATTAACACTGCGAACTTTGCTTAAATGATATCAATAATCAAATACGCTATTTTTTAGGCTTATATCATTCATTAAATTGAAAAAGCTAGATGATTAAAACATATGCTGTGATTGGAGACCCAATAGATCATTCTTTATCTCCAAACATTCACAATGCAGCATTTAGGGAACTTGGTCTTGATTGTACATATATTGGATACAGAATTGCAAAAGGGGAGTTAGCAGCTGGAATTGAATCATTAAAAAAAATAAAGATTAGTGGATTTAATGTAACGATTCCTCACAAAGTAGAGATGATCAAATTTCTTGATAATGTTAGTGAAGAGTGTAATGTAATCGGGGCAACAAACACGGTTTCAAATTTTGATGGAAGACTACGTGGTTATAATACAGATATGGATGGGTTTTTAGATCCGCTAAAAAGGCGAAATCTAAGTATGAAAGATTCAAGCGTATTGCTAATTGGGGCAGGAGGAGCTGCCCGTGCAATTATTGTAGGATGTGCAAAAGAAAAAGCCAAAAAAATAACAATTGCAAACAGAACATTACAAAATGCAAATATACTTGCCCAATTTGCGCATAAAATTAGAATTGATGCTAATGCAATAACATTAGATCAAGTAGGAGAGTCTGCTTCAGATTATAATTTTATTGTAAATGCAACATCTATTGGTTTGAAAAATGAACCAAGCCCCATCTCAACAAAAACTATCAATGAAAAAACAATTGTTTATGACATTGTGTATAAGCCAATTAATACAGATTTAATTAAAAAATCCAAAGAAAATGGAGCTACAATAGTTTATGGATATGAAATGCTTTTGGGTCAGGCAGCTATAGCCTTTAAGATATGGCATGGAGTGGAAGCCCCTTATGATTCCATGAAAAAATCAATCTTAGGAGTGGTCTGATGGCCGAAGTTGAAGCTACGTTACATGGAGCAATTTCTATAGTAAGTGCTATTGCAACAGGAAAGGGTGCAACACTTGGCATATCATTAAAAACCAAGGCACTGATTAAGACTTCCCCTGGAAATGGAATTTTTATTGAATCAAGAAATAAAACAATTAGTTCACGTCTAATTAACAAAGTTATTCAGAAGGTTATTCCAAAAAACGAACTTGAAAAAACGAAGATAAGAGTTTCATTAGAATCAGAAATTCCCACTGGATATGGATTGAAGAGTTCAAGTGCAATTTCATCTGCAGTTGCTTTAGCATGCGCAAAAATATTTAGGCCGAAGTGGTCTGATAACCAGATTCTACTTGCAGGAGTAGATGCATCAATAGAAAGTAGAGTTAGCATTACAGGAGCTTACGACGATGCTTGTGGATGTTATTATGGAGGATATACAGTTACTGATAACTATAAAAGAAAAATTATCAAATCTGAGAAAGGATCAAGAAATTTAATTTCCATAATTTTTATCCCAAAATCAAGAAAACGAGGTAATGTAAAAAATCTAAAGAATCTTAGTCCAATTTTTGAGCAAGCTTGGAACCTTGCTCGTAATTCAGATTATTGGAATGCTATGATACTAAATGGAATAGCAACATCAGCAATTCTCAATTCTGACCCGAAACTAATAACAGATTTAGTTGAAAAAGGGGCACTTGGGGCTTCAGTTTCAGGAAATGGTCCAGCCGTAGCAGCTATATGTAAAAAAGAAAATTCAGCAAATATAAACAAGATTTTTTCAAATCTTGCCGGAACAACAATAGTTTCTAAGATTAATAATAAAAAGGCCGAAGTTTATGAGTTGTAAAATAGAAAAAGCTAAACTTTCTGGAAAAATAGTTTGTCCAGCAAATAAGAGCTATACTCACAGAGCTGTTATGATAGCATCATTAATTGACGAAACAAGTAAGATAAAAAATGTTCTTCAATCAAGTGACACTTGTGCAACCATTGAAGCATGTAAAATCCTTGGTGCACAGATTAAAAAAAATGGAAATGACTTAGAAGTAAAAGGAATTAAAGAGTTTAAGAACCATAGTACAAAAATTGATGCTCAAAATTCTGGCACAACGTTAAGAATTGCTACAGCAATGGCTTCACTTTCAGAAGGAAAAACGTTTCTTACAGGAGATGATAGTCTAATACAAAGACCAATGCAACCATTACTTGATGCGTTAGAATCTCTAGGTGCAAAATGTTCATCAACTGACGGAAAACCTCCAATTTCAGTTTCAGGGGTTGTCGAAGGAGGGGAAGTAAACATTACAGGAAACATTTCAAGCCAATTTGTCACGGCACTCATGATAATTGCTCCAAGGATGCAAAAAGGTCTAGTATTGAACATCGAAGGAGATTTGGTATCAAAACCTTATCTTGACGCAACAATTAATGTAATGGAAAAATTTGGAGCAAAAGTTGATATCATTACTCCATACAAAAAATACCAAATTATTCCACAAAAGTATAAACCAGCTACAATAACAGTTCCTACTGATTTTTCAAGTCTTGCCTTGCTACTTTCAGCTGCTGTGTTACTTGGAGATGATTTAACAGTTAAAATTACTAAGGGAGATTTACCCCAAGGTGATGAAAGGATAATAGATATTTTAAAAATTTTGGGAGTAGATGTTACCATAAATAAAGAAATCATCAATGTAAGATCTCCTGAACAACTAAAAGGTGGTAAATTTGATTTAAAAAATACCCCAGACCTTTTACCTCCACTTGCAATTTTAGCACTAAAAACATCAAAAGCAATTGAGATTTTCAACGTAAAACATGCAAGATATAAAGAGACAGATAGAATTGCGATTCTTTCACGAGAGCTACAAAAGTTGGGAATAAAAGTTAAAGAAAAAGAAGATGGAATGGTTTTAGAATCTACAGAAAAACCACATGGAGTGGAATTGAATTCTGAAAATGATCATAGATTGTTTATGGCATTTTGTATTGCTGGCATGTTTGTTGGTGATTGTACAGTTACAAATCCTGAATCAATTTCAATATCTTATCCTAATTTCATTTCTGATATGAATAACGTGGGCGGAAAAATAAAATTAAATCTATAAGGATTATAAGCATCAATTAGTTAATCTCAATTATTGTCTGGAAGTTCTATCGGTCATAGATTAGTACTCACAAGTTTTGGAGAAAGTCATGGAAAATGTGTGGGAGCTGTTTTAGATGGATGTCCAGCTGGATTAGAGATTGAAGAAAAAGATATTCAAAAAATGCTTGACTATCGAAGACCAGGACAATCATTAGTTTCTACGCAAAGAAAGGAATGTGATAAAGTGGAGATTATCTCTGGAGTGTTTAGGGGATACACAACTGGTGCTCCCATTACAATGGTAATTTGGAATAAAGATCATGATTCACGAGCTTACAAAAATTTTACAACAAAGATGAGACCTGGGCATTCAGATTACCCTGCGCTAGTAAAATACAAAAAATTCAATGATTACCGTGGAGGTGGAAGATTCTCTGGCAGACTAACTGCAACCCATGTTCTTGGAGGAGCAATTGCTAGAAAATTGTTAAAGATTACTTTGGGTATTGACACAAATGCTTACACTTACCAAATTGGGAAAATTAAGATGAAAAGTCCGCTCATTCCAAAAATGATTAAATCGATTTATTCAAATGATGTCAGATGTCCTGAAGAGAAATCTGCAAGATTGATGAAAAAAGCAATTCTTGATGCAAGAAAAAAGGGAGATTCTATTGGAGGAATAATAGAATCAGTTACTACAAATTTACCAGTAGGTCTTGGTGATCCAATTTTTAGTTCGTTAGAATCAGATCTTGCCAAGGCTCTCTTTTCAATTCCAGCAGTCAAGGGATTAGAGTTTGGTTCAGGGTTTGCAGGTTCAGAATCAGTAGGTTCAAAAAATAATGATCTCTACATTATCAAGAAAGGAAAAATTCTTACAAAAACCAATAACGCGGGAGGGATTTTAGGAGGGTTATCTAACGGTATGCCAATAGTTCTAAGAGTGGCCTTTAAACCGGCCTCATCAATCTCAAAAACACAAAGCACTGTAGACATTAAAACTAACAAACCAACTACTTTGAAAATAGAGGGAAGACATGATCCTTGTGTTGTACCAAGGGCACCACCAGTAGTTGATGCTTTTGTATCATTAACATTAGCAGATCACGCATTAATTGGTGGTTTCATAAAACCAGTTCTATAACGCCATGTCTGAAATAGATAATCTTCGAGACAAAATGGATGAGATTACTCTTGAAATGATCAAATTACTTAAAAAAAGAACGGTCATTGCAAAAGAAATTGGAACTATAAAAAAAGATCTAGGAATGAATGTAACAGATGAAAAAAGAGAAGGAAACCTAAGATCAAAAGTTGTCGCTTTATGTTCAGAAATTGGAATTGATGAAGCAATAGGTACTAGATTTCTTAATTTTTTGTTAAATGAATCAATTAAAGTACAAACCACAAGCAAACATACTCATCTTTCAATTTTTTTAAAAGCAAAATCCTTAGAAGAACAAGGTAAAAAAATTATTCATATGGAAGTGGGTGAACCAGATTTTCTTCCACCAAAAATTGTTAAAGATGCTTTAGAAGAAGTATACGATAAAGGATTTACAAAATATGGTCAAGTAAAGGGAATGCCACAATTTCTTACTGCACTTGCTAAAAAGACTAGCGAAAAAAATCATCTTGAAATAAAACAAGAAAATATTATTGTATGTCCTGGAGCAAGATATGCCGTATATTTAGCTATTACAACTCTTCTTAATCCAGGTGATGAAATAATTGTGTTTGAACCAGCATGGCCAGCATACAAAGACTGTGCTGAAAATGCTGGAGTTAAAGCAAGAACAATAAAAACAACTCTTGAAAATAATTGGGAGCCATCAATTAATGAGATTAAAGAAACAATTAACTCCAACACAAAGATGATTGTTTTAAATTATCCAAATAATCCGACTGGAAAAATTCTGCCAGAAAAAATTCAAAATGAAATAATGGACCTTGCAATCAAACATGAACTCTATGTGCTTAGCGATGAGATTTATGCTCAATATTCTTATGAGGATTGGAAAAGCATCATATCATATAATTACAAAAAGACCATTATCACGCAATCATTTTCTAAATCGCATTCGATGACAGGGTTTAGGATTGGTTACGCCATTTCTGCCCCTGAAATAATTGAAAAAATGGCAAGGCTTCAAGCAATATGCTTAACAAATGTCTCTGAGCCCATTCAATATGTTGCTATGAAGGCACTTGAGGCAGATACATCCAATAATTCTAATATCGTAAAATCTAGACTAGATATTATGATTAAAAAAGCAAAGGAAATAGGGCTTGATTTTGTAAAACCTGATGGTGCCATGTATTTATTTACAAAAATAAAAAAGGATGGTTTTGATGCAAATGATTTTTCAAATAAATTACTGGGTTATGGGTTGGCCGTAGCTCCTGGAGGAGGATTTGGTGATTTCAAAAACTTTATCAGGCTTTCTGCATGCCAAGATGAAAAAAAATTAGTTGAAGGAATGAACATACTTGATGGTGTTCTTAAAGGAAGAAATTGAATAAAACGATTTCGATCCTTGGAATAGGGGGCAAGATGGGAAGATGGTTTGCAAAGTATTTTTTAGAAAATGGTTTTGAGGTAATGGGTTATGATATTGAAGAAGATTTCAATATAAAATCAGTTATCAAATCCAATTCTCTTGTAGGAGCTGTACTTAAAGCACAATATGTAATTTTATGTACACCTACTAGAAGAACCCCAGAAATTATTCGTCTAATTGCCAAAGAAATGAAAAGAGGGTCTTACCTTATTGAAATTTCTTCACAGAAATCTAAGACATTTGTTTCACTTACTAAAATGCCATCAAAAATTAATCCAATTTGTATTCATCCAATGTTTGGTCCCGGAATAAAAAAGATTAAGGGTCAGCATATTATTTCAATACCAATTAAGGATGCAAAAAAAGAATTGGCAGTTGCTAAATCACTTTTTGTTGGCGCAGATTTCGTAACTATTGATGCTTTTGAACATGATAAAAAAATAGCTGTTATTCTTGGATTAACACATCTAATCAACATAACATTCGCAAATATTCTTGCTAAAGATGAAAAAATTTCTCTGACAGAAAAAATGTCAGGTACAACATTCAAAGTACAAAAAATCCTAACTGAAAGCATTATGACAGAATCACCTGAATTAATTGAAACGATTATCTCTAATCCAGAAATTCGAAGATTTGCAGAAGAATTTTGGAAGGATATTGGAAGATTACTGACATCAATTCAGGAAGGAAAATCAGAAGAAATTTTGACATATATTAAAACAAGTCAAGAAAAGTTATCAAAAAATTTAGATCTTGAAGACTCGTATAAAAAATTGACAACAATGGTAAATTCTATTGAAAAGAATACATGACGCGTGCAACAAAAATCGTTACATGTTTTCTTAAAAGTGGAGATAAAATCTTAATTTTAAAACGAAGTAATAGAGTAAAAAGCATGAAAAATTTGTGGGCAGGAATAAGTGGGATTATTGAAAATAATGAATCACCTCTAGAACGAACAAAAATTGAGATATTTGAAGAACTTGGAATAGATGCTAGTCAGATTAAACTGCTTAAGGAATCCGCAAAGATGAGAATTATATCTCCTCAATATGAGAACCATGAATGGGAAGTTTATCCTTTTTTATTTTCAGTAGAAAATCCAAAAATTGAGCTAAATTGGGAAAATTCAGAATACAAATGGGTAATGGTAGAAGAAATTTCAAATTATGAAACAGTCCCAAGTTTAGAAAAGGTATTATCCAATTTGTTGTAGTTTTTCGTTTTCTTTTTCATATTTTCTTTGTTGGGGTAACATTACATATACACAAGCACCGCCACACATTGTACAAGGTACATTATTTCCAGGTCTTTGACCTGTTCTACTATGTATGCGTGCTGCCTCTTCTGGATCAATAGACAGTGCAAGTTGTTTTTCCCAATCAAGAGTACGGCGAGCTTCCGTCATTTTTATATCCCATTTTATGGCTTTTTCTCTTAATTTGACAAGATCACCTGCATGTGCAGCAATTCTATAAGCTATAAGACCAGCTTTTACTTCTTCTACATTTGGTAAAGCAAGATGTTCAGATGGTGTCAAATAACATAACAAATCAACTCCTTCGCTAGCAGAAACTGCTGCTCCAATCGCACTAGCAATATGATCATGTCCTGATGCAACATCTGTAACAAGGGGTCCTAAAACATAGTATGGTACATTTCCAATTAACGACTTTGCTAATCTAACATTAGCAGCAACTTCATTTAGTGGAACATGTCCCGGTCCTTCTACCATTACTTGAACATCTTTTTCATGTGCACGTTTTGTTAAACGTGAGATGTTAATCATTTCTTGAACTTGTAATTCATCATGTGAATCAAGAATGGAACCTGGTCTTAATGCATCGCCAAGACTAAATGTAACATCATATTTTCGCGCAAGTTCAATTAGATAGTCATAGTGGGTAATGTAGGGATTTTCTTTATCATATTTTAACATCCATGCAGCAGTTATTGTTCCACCTTTACTAACAATACCACCATATCTTTCTACTTTTAGAATTCTCTTTGCAATCTCTTTAGTGATTCCAGAATGTATGGTTGTATAGTCCACACCGTCTTTAACATTATTTTCAAATGCGTTCAGAAAATCGTCTTCAGTTATATTCAATGGGTTTTTGTGTTTTTCAACACCATGATTATAGGCTTCGTAGATTGGCACAGTACCAAATGTTATAGGAGCTGATTCTAACAATGCACGACGAATAGATCCTATATCTCCACCATCACTAAGATCCATAATGGTATCAGCATGATATTTTACAGCAATCTTGGCTTTTTCTATCTCTTCTTGAAGATCAACTTTGAGAGTTGAGGTACCAATGTTTACATTTACTTTAGTTTTCAAACCTTTTCCTATTCCAACATTGTGGATTTTTTGAGGTCTTGTGTTATTACTTGGAATAATTATTGAACCATTTGCAATTTTTGGAATTAACCAGTCTAAGGTAACATCTTCATCTTTTGCAACTAATTTCATTTCTTCAGTTGCAACACCTCTTCGTGCTGCACTCATTTGTGTGCCCAACATCCTATCTACATTTTTACTGGATTTAAACAATAGTTCTCTAGGAGAATGGTATGAACTTACTTTCTATCGCAGGTTCAGATCCTTCTTCTGGTGCAGGCATACAAAGTGA
>Ga0209997_10000060_pt1 | contig 29802 bp, 28 predicted proteins | sample CR04metaG_FD_182079 | JGI IMG/M metagenome (GOLD analysis project Ga0209997, IMG submission 182079) | Deep subsurface microbial communities from Mariana Trench to uncover new lineages of life (NeLLi) - CR04 metaG (SPAdes) (version 2) | ecosystem: Environmental > Aquatic > Marine > Ocean trench...
AAGAGGAAACTTATTTTGAAGGTAAAAAACATTTACGATTCGTCAACTATTTTGAAAGGAAACCGAAACTTCGAGCATTGGCTATAAAATATTACGGATTAAATTGTATGGGTTGCAATTTTAATTTTGAAAAGAGATATGGAAAAAGGGGAAAAGATTTTATAGAAGTTCATCATACTAAACCTATTTCAGAATTATTAGAAGAAACTCAAGTTAGTCCCAAAATAGATATGATTGTATTATGTTCTAATTGTCACAGAATTGTTCATAGAGAAAGAAATAATGTACTGTCATTAGAAGAATTAAAAAAGATTATCAATGCTTTATAATAAGCAAATCAACCGGTCGCCGTAATGAAAATGGCATTAGCAAAAAAGTTCTCCACGAAAATCATTTCCTAAAAATCACTTTTCAGTCAAAAAACAAATAATATTTTAAAATGTGCATAACTTGAGAGAGACTCACTCCGCAATAGCAGCAGAGCAAGCGTAAACTTTAGCTGCACCTTCTTCAAGCAATACTTTGCCGCATTCTTTTATTGTGGCACCGGTTGTTATTACATCATCCACTAAAAGAAAAGTTTTACCCTCAATCAATCTTTTCTGTTTTGCCTGAAAAGCTTTTGAAATATTTTCTTCTCTTTCCTGAAGAGTTAAATTTGTTTGTGTTTCTGTGTATCGTCTTCTTTTTAGAAGATTAAATTTAACATTAATACCAAACTCTTTCCCCATTCCAATTGCAATGTACTTTGATTGATTAAATCCTCTGTCAGCTTTTCTTAAAGAATGAAGCGGGACAGGTAAAATATAATCAACGTTCCAGTTTTGAATTTGTTCCTTAAGATTTTCACCAATGAGTTTTCCTAAATATTTAGCGTTGAGGAAATGCTTATTATATTTTATTGAATGTATAAATAATTGAAGTGCTTTATCTTTTTCAAAAACAAACAATGATGTAAACCCGGAAATAATTTCGGTTGATGCAAACTTTCTTTGATATTCTAAGTTTAGTCTGTCGCCGTCAGCCCTTTCTATGGATGAAAGACATTCATCACAAATACAATTTTCTTCAAGCTCTAATTTCATCTTGCAGGAAGGGCAGTAGCGCGGAATGAAGAAATCAAAAAAGCCGTTTAAAGATTTCATATTAATAGATTTTTTATTCTAATAGAAAAAAATTATTCCCATTAAAGCATACCTGCTCTTTTTCGTAAAAACCACTCAAGTGAAAATAAGAAGATAACAATTGCCATCAACCATTCGTAAGACCATAGAGAAATATCGGAAGTTATGATCTTATCTTTTCTAGTCTTTTCATTTATGCTTCTAATCTTATTAATGAGCTTTCCATAATCATCGGCAAATGCAAACTCACCTTTGGTTTCGTTTGCAAGTAAATTCAGAAATTCAAAATCCATTCGTGGATTTATCATTTCTATATCTAATTCCCCAACATTAAACCTGCCATAATCTTTGCCGATAAGTTCACCTTCTAAAGTTACCGACCCGGTAAACCTATAATCATCTTTATCATTTATTCTTATTTGTCCTTCATATAAACCATTGCCAATGCTTTGCAAATCAAGTTCATAATTATCATTCGTCGATGTTATAAGTAATTTTACCTCTGCATCGGGAACGGGATTGATCGCCTCATCATAAACCTGTGCAGTGAACTCAACAATTTCTCCTAAAGAATAATTTCTTTTTATACTTTTTATATTAACTCTCTTGTCCGTATCAGAAGCATTTAACCACTTCACGGAATTTAATATAAACTTATCGAAGAGGTTATCTTTTTTACGAACGGTTTGAAGTTTCCACTTCCAGATATTTGCAGCCAGCACAGCTATTGATCTTTTGTTGCTGAAGCTTCTTGAAAGTATTAAGGGAGAGTTTAATACGACATTATTCACTTTAACTTTTGCAATAACTTTGCTTTCCGGTTTTGGAAGGAATTCATAAGGCGATTGATATATTGGCGGCAGGTCGTTCCACGCTTCAACAATGTTTGTCGAATTATTTTGAATGATTGGATTGTTTTTTTGATTATCAAATACTTGAGGCTGAACTTTTCTGAATCCTTGATATGCACTTTTTATAGAAAACGATAAATCGGCTTGCATAAGTTTTAACTTGTTAAAATCAGTTCCATTTGAGATTGTTAAGAAATAAGGGATATTATCATTGCTGATTCTTTCCACAATTTTATAAAGCAAATCGGTTGAAGTATTAAATGAGGGAAATCCAACGATGAAGAAAATATCAGCGCTATCTATAAATGCTGTTAATCCCTCTTCTGCAAATTTATCTTTCGATATTTGTGTTAAACTATTTACGGTAAAACTATCATCTTTTCTTAATGCATTTTTAATAAAGGTAAGATCAGGCGAAGGGCTTCCTGCGATAACCAAAACTCTTACTTTGTTGGATAAAACATTTATGTAAAACACATTGCGATTATTTGCCGAAGTGAACTCACCCTTAAGTTTAGAAATTGCAACGGTTAGTTTTTTCTCACCAGCAGTTTTTGGAATATAGGTAAACAATTCATTTTGAATTCCCGAACTGCTCAACTCAATATTTTTTTGTTCGATAAGCTTATTATCTTCATACAAGGAAATGGAAACATTCCGATTACTTAACCCATTGTTTTGTATGGTTGCTTCAATAGTGGTGGGAGTTTCGGCATAAAGTAAATTATTAGCAAGCACCCTTTTAACAGATACATCTATTATTTGTGTCGTATCTCCTATTCCTATTGTGAAGATTGGTAAATTTAGGTTGCTTGCAGCATAAATGGAATTTGATCCTGATGTTATAACTCCGTCTGTGATCAATGTGATTGTGGAGTAATTTTTTTCATCTCTTTTTATAGAGGAAATAACATGTGATATGTTTGTGACCGGATCTTGAAAATCGAGTTTATTTAAACTGTCTTCCGACAGCTTTATTACCTGGTCTCCAAATAAATTAATCTCATCGTTATCTGATATCGGATTTGATAGGAAATATTCAACTATGTTTTTTACATCATTAATCCTGTCACTTCCGTCATCAATCGTTATCGATCTAGAATTATCAACAAATATCAGGTTAACAGGTTCGAGAATTATTTTTTTCGTAAATGAAAGAATTGGCTCAAAAAAAATAAATAGAATGGCTACTAAGGCAAGAGTTCTTAAAGCAACTAAAATTATTTTCTTTGATTTACTAACAGGGGGAATGGTAAACCTGTAAACGTAATATGCAAAACCTCCAATTAAAATTATGGCAATAATAAAATATATTGCCGGGTAAGCGAGATGCAGACTGATCTCTTCATAACCAAACATTAAAAGGTAAGTTCTCCCTTCAAAACAGTTACAGCATTACCCGCAATCATCAATTCATTTTTGCCTGGAGAAAAAGAAACATTTACTCTTCCAATACGACCGAGGAAATCTCCCTGTTCAAATGTGAAAGTTTTACCTTCGGTATCTTTATCAATCAAACCTAATTTGCACATAACTAACAACAAGGGACCATTTGCTGAACCGGTTACGGGATCTTCATCAATTCCGTAATACGGTGCAAAAAATCTAAGGTGTGCATCATTTTCTGCTTCAACTGTTTCTATAGAAAAAACAGTTACTTCGGTGAATTCTCCTTCTTCCTTTGAGAGTTTCACCAGCTCTTTAAAATTTGGTTTTAAGTTTTTTATAGCATCAAGTGATCTTACATAAATAAAAAGATTACCATTGTTTTGCAGGATGAAAGGATATTGATCATCTAAATCATTTTGTTCAATTCCAAGTATATTTATTATCTCATCACCCCTGCTTTCAAATTCCTCAAATATTGGTACGGGCAATTTCATATAATATGTATCATCATCAACCAGGCATTCAATAATACCGGAAAGTGTTTCGAATGTTATGGATGAATTTCTCTGAATAATCTTTCGTTCGGCTAAATAATGAAGTGATGCAATTGTAGCATGACCGCATAATTCAACTTCGATTGCAGGTGTGAACCATCTTAATTTTAAGTCAGCTTTATCTGATGAAGAAATAAATGCTGTTTCAGATAGATTCATTTCCTTTGCGATTGCCTGCATCTCTTCATCTGTCAGATCATCTGCAAAGATAACAACAGCAGAATTTCCGTTGAACGGTTGATTTGTAAAAGCATCTATCTGATAAACGTCATTTAGGATTTTCATTTTTGCTCCCCTCAATATTCCATGTTTTTAATTTATCATAAGTTTCATAATCGGTAAGATCGAAATGAATAGGAGTTACAGCAACGAAATTATTTTTTATAGCTACCTGGTCATATTCTAACTCTTTATCAACATCCATCATACTTCCAGTAAGCCAGTAATAATCTTTACCGTAAGGGTCAACCCGTTTTTCGTAAATATCATCCCACTTTGATTTACCCTGCTTTGTAACAAGTATCCCGGCAATTTTATCTTCCGGAACATCGGGTACATTAACATTTAGCAATGTACCTAAAGCCAATCCGTGTTCAATAATTTTAAGTGCAAGCATTTTGGCAATCCCGGCAGCATAGGAAAAATCCTTAACCCTGTGATTCGTTACTGAAACTGCTATAGACGGAACATCCATTATAGCAGCTTCGCGCGCTCCGGAAACGGTTCCAGAATAAATAATATTAATTGCAGTATTGGAACCATGATTGATCCCGGATACCACAAGGTCGGGATCTTCTTTCATAATATTTCGCATACCCATTTTTATACAATCTGCCGGAGTGCCGTCAACAGCGTAACCGAAAAAAGTTCCGTCAACATAATACTCCTGAACTCTTAACGGTATTTGCATAGTGATTCCGTGCCCAACCGCACTTTGTTCCTGCCGTGGTGCAACAATGGTAACTTCAGCAATTTCACTCAACGATTTTTTGAGTGCAGCAATTCCTGCTGAGTCTATACCATCATCATTAGTTACTAATATTTTCAATATATTTACCTTTAACTCAATTAAAAGATTTTCTAAAATACTACTAAAGATTTACACTCTCAATTTTAATTAATTTCTGTATCATTAAATTTATTAAAATTTGTAAAAACTGAAGTCAATATATACGCAGATTAAATGTTGATTATCAATCCATATATTTTTAAACAATTTCCCGAAATAACTTTCGGGTTTAGCACAAAGATTGGTTTGCAAAGAAATAAACCATACTATTTTAATATGTCCTCTAGTGTTGGGGATGACCCTAAGAATATAACAGAAAACCGCGAAAGTTTTTTTAATAAACTCGGATTGAATACGGAATCTGTTGCATATCAAAAACAAGCTCATAGTGATAAAATCTCTTTTGTTAATTCGGGAGGAGTGTGCGGTAAAACCGATGCAATGATTACCGATAAACATAGTATTGGGCTGGCAATCAGCACTGCAGATTGTTGCGCCGTGTTTATTTATGATCCTGTAAAGAAAGTTTTGGCAGGTGTCCACTCAGGATGGCGCGGAACGAGTAAAGAAATTCTGCTAAAAGTTTTACAAACCCTATCTAATGAATTTGACTCTGCACCTGGAGACTTGATTTGTTATTTAGGTCCTTCAATCTCACAGCAAAATTATGAAGTTGGTGTTGAAGTTGCAGAGCAGTTTGATCTAAATTATTTGAAAGAGAAAAATGGAAAATATCTTCTTGATATTCCTAAAATCAACGAAGATTTATTATTAAACTATGGTGTGATCCCTCAAAATATCCAGGTATCGAAACTGTGCAGTTATGAATATTCATTCATCCTTAATTCATACAGGAGGGATGGGAAAAAATCAGGAAGAGCTTTGGGCATAATTGTAATGCGGGGTAGTGAATGAAAGCAGGCAGCATAAAAATTTTTTTTGTTTATGCTATGCTATGTTTTATATGGGGTTCCACCTGGCTTGCAATCAGGTTTGGATTGGAAACATTAACGCCAATTTATTCTGCCGGATTAAGGTTTTCACTTGCGGCTTTTTTCATTTTAATTTTAATGAAAATTCGTGGAGTAAAATTACAGTTAGATAAAATATCTGTCCGGCTTTATTTAACAATGGGATTCTTATCTTTTGTAATCCCCTTCGGTTTAGTTTATTGGGCTGAACAGTTTGTTCCTTCAGGGATGGCTTCCGTTCTATTTGCGGTGTTCCCGTTTTTTGTTGCAATATTTTCTTTTATTTTCATCGAAAGAGAATCTCTTGATATTTTTAAAATATTAGGAATTGTTATTGGCTTTTTAGGAATAGTAATTATTTTTTCCGATTCATTTAGCGGAGATTTTAATTATTATTTAATTGGAATGTTCGCAATTGTTCTAAGTGCAATTATGCAGGCAGGAATTGCTATTACAATTAAAAAATATGGTTATCATTTAAATCCTCTATCCATGAATTTTGTTCCAATGCTGATTGCCGGAATTTCTATGCTGCTCATCGGTTTGGCATTTGAAGATACTTCAACAAACAGTTTTGGACTTAGTGCAGTTTTATCAATTTTATATCTGGCATTTTTCGGAAGTGTTATTACTTTTACTTCATATTATTGGCTGTTGAAAAAAATCAATATTGTTATTCTTTCATTAACTGCATTTATTACACCAATTACAGCACTAATTTTAGGATATATATTCTACAATGAACAACTCTCAACAAATGATTTTGTTGGCTCTGCTTTTGTTTTGTTTGGCGTATTGGGCGCTAATTTGGGCAATCTGTTAAGAATGAGGAAGAAAGCATTTATTAAAGAGGATGGTTAGCACGATTTATTTTCATATTTTTAAAAGTTACAATTTATTGATTCTTTAATTAACCTATTCCAGATGCAAAACATAATACGAATTAAAAAAGCAACCTTTTACGGTTACCACGGTGTAAGATCAGAAGAACAAAGTGTGGGCGGAAAGTTTGAAGCTGATGTAGATATCTACACTGATTTTACTGATGCTGCACATGAAGATAATTTGAATAAAACTATTGATTACCATGAGGTTTATTCGTTTATGTATCATCTTGCATTAGAGCAAAAGTATTATTTGATTGAAGCATTGGCAAGCAAAATAGCTGATGAATTGCTGAAGAAATTTGAGCGTATTGATAAAATTGTTGTAAGAATTAGAAAAAACAATCCTCCCTTAGGCGGTGTGGTTGATTGTGTTGAGATTGAAGTTGTTAAAGACAGAACGGAAATAAATTAAACAAAAGTTTACTAAAAATACGAGAGAAGAAATAAATAACCTGGCTTATATAGGGATCGGCTCAAACAAAGGGAACAGAACAGATTATCTGATCTCAGCTATTGATACAATAGAAAGTGATCCGGAATGCGAAGTTGTTACCGTTTCTTCAGTATATGAGACAAAACCTTTTGGTTACAAAAACCAGGATAATTTTTTAAATGCGGTTATAAAAATTACTACAAACTATTCTCTTTTAGGTTTGCTTGATTTTCTTAAAAAAATAGAAAGTGATTTAGGAAGACAAACCGAAATAAAATGGGGACCAAGAGAAATTGATCTCGATATTTTATTTTTTAACGATTTGATTTATACGGATGAAAATATTACTGTTCCTCATATAGGAATTACGGAAAGGGATTTTGTTTTAATTCCGTTATCTGAAATTGAACCTGAATTGATTCACCCGGTGATTGCCAAAAAAATCAGTGAGATTGAACTTCCCGATACAGGTTCAAATATTATTAGTAAATATGATATTAATGTTTTATTAAAATGAGTGAAAAAGAATTTAAGCCCGACGTAAAATACATTGCCATCGAAGGTGTAATTGGGGCAGGGAAAACCAGTCTGGCAAGGAAAATAAAAAATAAGTTAAATGCCGAATTGCTGCTTGAACAATTTGATGCAAATCCGTTTCTTGAAAAATTTTATAGCGATAGAAGCAGGTATGCTTTTCAAACACAAATGTTCTTTTTAATAAACAGATTTAAACAGCAGGAAGAATTAAGCCAGGAAAATTTATTCAGAGATTACATAGTTTCCGATTATCTTTTTGAAAAAGACAGAATTTTTGCCTATTTGAATTTAAACAGCGAAGAGTTAAAACTTTATGAAAGTCTGTATCCACTCTTAGCACGAAGTTTGAGAAGGCCCGACCTGGTTGTATTTCTTCAATCTTCGTCTGATCGGTTAATGCACAATATAAAAAATCGAAATCGTAAAATCGAGAGAGCATTAAACAGAAGTTATATAGAAAAACTGAGTGAAGCATATAATCATTTTTTCTTTCGTTATAACAACACACCGCTTCTTATTGTTAACTCAACTGAAATTGATTTTGTTAACAGCGATGGCGATTTTGAAGAATTATTCAAGCAGATATTCAGAGAAGACAGAGGTGTAAAAGAATATTTTAAACCCGAATCGAAGAAGGCAGGATGACAGGATTTTTTAGAGTCATATTATTTTTTATTTTATTTCTTATCATTATAAAGGTGGTCAAAATGATTTCAAGAATCCTGTTTTCGTCTAAGAAAACAGTGAATGACATAAATCAGCCGCGTAGTAAGAAACCAAAGCGTTTTGATGATATTGAAGAAGCCGACTTCAGAGAAATACCTTCCAAAAATAAGAAAGAAAGTGAAAACAACCAGACTTAATGGCAGCCAACTCCCTCATATCTAATTTTATTTATTCTATATTTGAAAAAACTCTTGGGGTAGAAGAAAACAAAAGTCTGGATATTGGAAGTCTAAAAAAAATTATCATTATTCGTCAGCATAATCAGTTGGGAGACCTGTTGGCGGGGGTATCCTTATTCAGAGCATTGAAAGAGACTTATCCTGAATCTCACATTACACTTTTGGTTAGTCCGTTTAACTATCCCGGAATGGTAAAAAATAAATATATAGACAGGATTTTCATCTTCGATAAAAAAGAGCTTATTAATCCGGTTTATTTTGTTCGATTTAAAAAAATATTAGCTGAAGAATATGATCTTGCAATTGTTCCGGTTGTGGTTTCAATATCTTTTACAAGTAATTTGTTAGCGAGATTATCAAATGCTAAAATAAGAATAGGTTCTCAATCACTTGATGGAAAAGTAAATAGAAGTGCTTATTTTTTCGATAGAAGAGTCTCCATCGATTGGAGAAATCATCCTGATTCAAATGTGTCAGAAAGAAGTTTGGATATAGTGAGACCGTTCGGAATTAATACGGACAATTATCATTCTGAGATATCTTTTGATGATGAAGAAATAAATAATGTGGAAAAGTTTCTTGCAGATAATAATTTTAATGAAAATAAAAACTTAGTTGGTCTGCATGTTGGAGCAGGAAAACCGCCCAACAGATGGTCTTTGCAAAAATATACATCGTTAATGATTAAATTAAATTCTGCTTATTCTATCAATTTTTACTTAACAGGCAGCAAATCTGATAAAGATGAAATTGATTACCTGGTTAATGAACTCGATTTTAAGATTGGATTGTTCATTAACAAACCTATTCCCGAAGTTGCTGCTTTAATTTCAAAATCGGATTTATTTATTTCAAATGATACTGGCATAATGCATGTATCAGGTACGACGGAAACGCCACAAATATCTATATTTGGACCAACTAACCCGTTTAACTGGGCGCCGATTGGATCCAATAAATATTTTATTCGTAAATCGGAATTAATTGAAGATGTCGCTGTTGATGATGTTTATCAGCTAAGTAATATAATTTTAAAGAAGGTAAAACAGACATGAAAAATTGCATTGCCGCAGTCGATATGGGAACGAATTCTTTTCACTTGATAATTGTTCAGGTAAGAAAAGACGGTTCATTTAAAATTATAGATCGTGAAAGAGAAGTAGTTCGTTTAGGTTTTCACAAAGGCGAGGATCTCTCAACTATATCTGAAGGGGAAATTGAAAAGGCAATTGATGTTTTGCGTGAGTTCAATAAAATTGCAAAATTTTACGGTGCCGATTTAAGAGCCATTGCTACAAGTGCTGTAAGAGAGGCGAAAAATAAGGATGAATTTCTAACAAAAGTATATGAAGCTACAGGTATTTTTATTGAAGCAATTGAAGGTATTAAGGAAGCAGAGCTTATTTATCTCGGCGTAATTAAAGCTCTTAAAGTAAAAAAGAAGCGCGTGCTTTGTGTTGATATTGGCGGGGGTAGCACTGAATTTTTGCTTGGCGATAAAGGCAGACCAATCTTTACCGAAAGTATAAAGATAGGAGCCGTTCGGTTGAGTAAAATGTTCTTTCCTGATTATCACATAACTCCACGAAGTATTAATGAATGTGATAAGTATATAGCGAGTAAAATTTTGGCTAAATCAAATCTGCATTCTCACCATCAATTCGACTGTGTGGCGGGAACATCGGGCACTATTAACGCGGCTGGTAGTATCCTGTATTTCAGAAGGCATAATGAATTTGCCAAATCGTTAAACGGATTTACGTTTAAAGCAAATGAGCTATTTGAAATGACTGAAGATGTGCTTCGTTGTGAATCACCGGTCGATCGTCTTTCCATTAAAGGCATGGAAATTAAAAGAGCTGATATAATTCCTGCAGGATTATTAATTTTAAGAAAAGCGATTGATATTTTTGATATCGAAAAGATGATAGTTTCAGAAAATGCATTGCGCGAAGGAATTATAATAGATACAATTAAACAAGATAATGAACATATGGTAATTTCTGTTTGATTGTGAATAATTATTAAAATCTCAGGAATTTAAACCTAGTTATCAAAGATGGCAAACAATTCCATCTGCCTTTAATTAAACATCCACCCTCAGTATATTTAAAATTCATTTAATCGAAGTTTTATGGAAGATTTAAGAAATTTTTGCATTATAGCGCATATCGATCATGGTAAATCAACAATTGCCGATCGTCTTTTAGAAATAACAGGTGCGGTTTCTGAAAGAGAAGCGAAATCACAGGTATTGGATGATCTGGATCTCGAAAGAGAAAGAGGTATTACCATTAAATCTCATGCAATCCAGATGCACTATAAAGCAAATGACGGCGAGACATACACGCTCAATTTAATTGACACTCCCGGGCATGTGGATTTCAGTTATGAAGTATCACGTTCGCTTGCAGCATGCGACGGTGCGCTGTTAGTAGTAGATGCAGCGCAGGGTGTTGAAGCGCAAACAATAAGTAATCTTTATCTTGCGATTGAAGCCGGGTTGGAGATCATTCCCGTTATAAATAAAATAGATTTACCAAGTGCCGAAGTTGATAAAATAACTCATCAAATAATTGATTTAGTTGGATGTGACGAAGATGAAATCTTGAAAGTTAGTGCTAAAGAAAAAATTGGATTCGATGAATTACTCGAAAGCATTGTAAATAAAATCCCTTCACCGAAAGGTGATCCCGATGCACCGCTGCAGGCACTTATTTTCGATTCAATTTTTGATCCTTACAGGGGAGCAATTGCTTATATAAAAGTATTTAACGGAACGTTGAGAGTAAAAGATAAAATAAAGTTTTTTGCTGTTGATAAAGCTATGGAAGCTGAAGAGATTGGCGTGCTGGGGTTGAATAAAGTTAAAACTAAAGTGCTCTCTGCGGGAAACGTTGGGTATTTGATCCCCGGAATTAAAGATGTTAAAGATGCAAAAGTAGGTGATACAGTTACCCATGTAATAAATGGTACCGAAGAAGCTCTTCCGGGTTATAAAGAAGTTAAGCCGATGGTTTACAGCGGACTTTATCCGACTGACACCGATGACTTTGAAAATTTGCGTGATGCTTTAGATAAATTTCAATTAAATGATTCGGCGCTGGTTTATCAGCCGGAAACTTCAGTTGCTTTGGGATTTGGTTTTCGCTGTGGATTTTTAGGATTGCTGCACATGGAAATTGTACAGGAACGCTTATACCGGGAATACGATCAATCTATTATTACAACATTACCGAATGTTGAATATCATGTTTACTCAAAATTACAGAAAAAAATTGTTGTTGATAATCCTGCAGATATGCCTCCGCTTGGAGATATTGACTATATTGAAGAGCCATATATAAAGGCACAAATTGTTACTCCATCGGAATATGTTGGAAACATAATGAAACTTGCAATGGATAAGCGCGGTTCTTATATAAATACAACTTACATCGATCCGACCCGTGCTGATCTTGAATTTGAATTCCCTCTTTCTGAAATAATATTTGATTTTTATGATAAGCTGAAATCGACTACACGCGGTTATGCATCATTAGATTATGAATATATGGGATATAAGAAATCTGATCTGGTAAAACTTGATATTCTTCTGAACGGAGATCCGGTTGATGCACTTTCAGTAATCGTGCATCGTTCAAAATCTTACGAGTGGGGTAGAAAAGTTTGCAGTAAACTTAAAGAACTTATTCCGAAGCAAATGTTTGAAGTAAGCATTCAGGCATCAATTGGTTCAAAAGTTATTTCTAAGTCAGTAGTTAAAGCACTCAGGAAAAATGTTCTTGCAAAATGTTACGGGGGCGATATTACACGTAAAAGAAAACTGTTGGAAAAACAAAAAGAAGGTAAGAAACGTATGAAGCAGGTTGGTAATGTTGAAATTCCGCAGGAAGCATTTTTAGCCATTTTACAGTTGGATGAATAACCTTTTCCGGTTAGTAGAATAACCATGAAAAAATTTATTCGTTTAATATTTTATCTAATTATTCTGACAATTTTTTTAAGAGCTTTCATTTTAGATGCTTTCCGTATTCCAACTTCCTCTATGGCTGACACATTGTATCCGGGTGATTTTATAATTGTAAATCTTTCTGCGTATAACTTAAACACACCACGACAAATACCAATTTTAGGGTTATCAATTCCTTCAGTAAATATTTTTAACACAGGCAAACCTGAAATAAACGATTTGATTGTGTTTAAATTTCCTGTAATTAATCCTGAAGATGCTGTTTACAATAACATCAATTTAATAAAACGCATTGTTGCTTTACCCGGTGATACTTTGCAAATTATAAATAAAAAGATTTTTATTAATGGGAAGAAAATTAACCTACCTGGAACTGTTCGGCTTAGCTTTGAGAATATCAAGCCAAAAGGCAAGGAAGATGAGGACATTTTTTACGGCGGTACGGGATGGAACAGCGATAACTACGGTCCGGTTAGGGTTCCTGCTGCGGGAGACACAATAAATATTAATACTGATAATATCGATATCTGGAAACGGCTAATAGTTTATGAATATGAAGAAAAAGTTGTGCGGAAGGAAGGTTCCGTAATTACAATTGATGATAAACCGGTTCGTAATTATATTATTAAAATGAACCATTATTTTGTTATAGGCGATAACTTTAACAACAGTCGCGACAGCAGATATTTTGGATTTGTTAACGAAGAGATGATCCTTGGTAAAGCAATGTTTATTTATTTGTCTATTGATCCGGCTAAATCAGGGAGCGACTTCATCTCAAAAATAAGATGGAATAGAATATTTAAAGGAATGTAATAGAATCCTTTGTAAAACCTCTAAAAAGGGGGGCGTAGCATAGTAAAAATGTTGGAATACAATAAGTGTTGTAAATTTTATATAATTGTTTTTTTGATTTAATAAGGTTTCGCGAAGCCTCCTAATAATTGAGTACCCGCAGTTTGTTATTTTTTCTTCTCACTTCAAATAATATATTGTAATTTATTTTTCAACAATCTAGTATTGATATGAAAGTTTTCCTTCTTTTCTTTGCAGCCGTTTTATTTTCTACTTCACTTGCCCAGACCAAATACATGATTTACTTTACAGACAAAGGTATAACAGCAAATGAGCAATTAGGAAAAAGCAGCAATCTTTATCAATCTGCTTTAAACGAATTGACCGAACGAAGTATCAACCGAAGAATTAAGAATTTAGGTGAAGGAAATATTATTTCGTTTGAAGACATTCCGATAAAACCTGGTTATATTTTTTCTTTGGAATCGCTAGGGATTAAAATTGAGAACAACCTTAAATGGTTCAACGCTGTTTCTGCTTATTTAACTGATCAGCAATTTGAAGAAATATTTCAATTAAATTTTATTGATAAAATAGAAAAAGTTAGAATATTAAAATTCAGCAATATACTTCCGGAAGTTACCGGTCCTCTTAGCATGCAATCCTATTTGGATTTCCCGATTAATTATGGTGAATCATTCGACCAATTACAGCTATCCGATATTCCAATCGTGCATTCAAAAGGAATTACCGGCGACGGTGTATTAATAGGAATGTTGGATACAGGATTCGATTGGAAAAATCATGAATCCCTGCAGAATGCAACCATCCTGGCTGAGTACGATTTTGTTAATAAAGATTCAATCACTTCCGATGAGGAAAATGATCAGCCAGGGCAGCATTGGCATGGGACACTTACATTCTCCGTTGTTGGTGGATTTAAAGACAGTTCATTAATTGGTTCCGGCTTCGGTTCTGATTTTGTACTTGCCAAAACGGAAGACATACGAAGTGAAACTCATGTAGAAGAAGACAACTATGCAGCAGCATTGCAGTGGATGGAGAATTTAGGCGTTGATATTACAAGCTCTTCACTTGGTTACAGTCAGTTCGATGCTTCTACTTTCTCTTACACATATGAAGATATGGATGGCAAAACAACAATTGTAACGCGCGCAGCAGAGATTGCATTTAGAAAAGGTGTGTTAACAGTAAACTCTGCCGGTAATGAAGGTCAGACTCCCTGGTTTTATATTATTGCACCTGCAGACGGATTTAACACAATAGGTGTTGGGGCTGTTAACAGCAGCAATGAAGTTGCAGGATTTAGCAGCAGGGGACCGACATTTGACGGAAGAATAAAACCGGATGTTGTTACCAGGGGTGTTTCTGTTTATGGGGCACAGGCAGGTAATTTCAGAGGTTACCTTCGTGCAAGCGGTACGTCTCTTTCTGCACCGATTGCAAGCGGTTTAGCTTCATTACTTCTTTCAGCATATCCGCATTTAAAAAATACTCAGTTAAGAAATATCCTTTTTGAAACTGCCGGAAACACAACAACACCAAATAATGAAAGAGGTTACGGTTTGTTGTCAGCATTGCGCGCAGTTGAGTTTCCCAATCTAAAATCAACACAGGGTACGTTTACGATTTATAAAATGTTTATAGAGAAGGAAAATATTATTTCAAATCAAGTTTCAATTAATTTGCTTGCAGAGGGACATATAATTGAACCCCAGGCAATGGAATTTGATGGTGAAAGAACTTATACATTTAAATTACCATACTTTTTTAACGGTGATGTAATACAATTTTATTTTACATATTCTGATAGCTCAAATAATTCATTCCGCGAACCGGCACAAAGGAATTACGAAATTATATCCGGGCAGTTAGAAGTCTCTCTTAATATCCCGCTTGAAAGAAGATTCACAGATTTTATAGTTAGTGAAGTTTATCCGAACCCGTTTGTACCTTTTACGCATAATTTCACAAGGATATCTTTAAAATCAAGAGGAAACGAAAAGTTAAGAATTACAATTCTTGATGCGGTGGGACAGGGGGTAAAATTGTTCGAAACAGAAACCATAGATGGTGAAAATTATTTTGACTGGAATGGTATTTCCGATAGAGGGTGGCCTTGTGCCAGCGGTGTTTATTATTATTTAATTCGAATGGGAGATAGAGATTTTGGCAGAAAGATGATCCTCCTCCATTAAACACTACATAATTGCCAGTCTCTGATAAACAAGCAGTGTTCTAGGTGACTGGCACTTGATACCCCATAATAATTATTCTTATCTTTCATTAATCAAAAACAAAATTAATAATGAAATGAGCAAAATATTTTACCCCGCACAGGAAAAATATATTTCTTCCTTCCGTAAAGATCAAGATGATCTGATAAATGAAATGGAAACATTTGCAAAAGAGCATAATGTTCCAATCCTTTCGTGGCAATCGGCTGAGTTTATTGAACAGTTAGTATTAATTACTGATCCAAAAAGAGTGCTTGAGATTGGAACGGCTATTGCTTATACAACAATCCGCATTGCGAGGAATCTTAAAAAGAAAACAATTATTCATACAATAGAACTAAGCGAAGATAATATTGAAACGGCAAAGGAGTACATTGAACAATCAGGTGCTGGAGATAGGATAAAACTTATTGAAGGTGATGCGCTTAGTGTTATGCCGCGATTGAAAAAAAAATATGATTTAATTTTTTTAGATTCCGATAAAGAAGATTACAAAAGACTATTTGATTATTCTATGGTGCTTTTGAAAAGGGGAGGCGTGATTGTCATCGATAACCTTTTATGGCAGGGTTACGCAGCAGCAAGCAAAGTACCTTCTAAATACAAGGAATCGACAAAACACATTCGTGAGTTTAATAAGTTATTTATTGAGCAGCCGAATTTGCGTACAACTATCCTTCCGATTGGAGATGGAATTGGTTTAGGTGTTAAAGCATAGCAAATGAAAATTCCAATAAATAAAAACATATTAAATGATGTTGAGTTGTTTTCAGATTCATTACTAAAAAGAAAAGCTGATCTTCAAATAATTATTGATGAATCTTTACAAAATAATTTTGATGCAAAATTTGAAGAGTTAACTTTTACAGGGAAGTATGTTCAGGGGCTTAAAAGGGTGCTGCAAAAAGGTGGTGAATTTCAGGAAATTGATAATCTTGATCACGTTAATAAAGATTTAACTGAAAATATGGAAAAAGTTATTGGGGATATTAGGGCGTTATTAATTCATTCTTCCGAAACAAATATAAAATATTTTGAAGATTCATATCTTTCGCTTACCCCAAATTGTTTTCAGAATCTCAATGATTTATTAGAAGACCTTGAGTGGGTAAAAAAGTATTTAAACTATCAAAAACATTCTGACAAGAATTAACAAACGTATATCAATCCTTATCAAAACGTAATTGATAAAATTTAAACTATCACAAACAAAATTTCTTTTTATTCAGTTTTCTCAAGCCACTTTTCAAGCGCTTCTAACAAATGCGTCATAGCAACTATAAGCTGTTCGTGCTGTGAAGGATCTATATCCATCAATATTTCCTCATGAATATCCACGTAAGCTTTATTAAGCTGTTGAACAAGTGCTTTACCCTTTCTAGAAAGATTTACCTTCATATTTCTTCTGTCGTCAGGGTCAATGTCTCTGCGGATGTACTTCTTTTTTACAAGCCCGTCAATTATCCTTGTTAAACGGCTTGGGCTGAGATTCATTCTCTCAGCAATTGTTTTATTGTTCAAGCTTTCGTCTGAACCAAATAAACGTAAGCATCTGAACTCAGCTTGTGTTAACCTGTGAAGTTCTGCTAAATGAACTTCTTTTTCCTGGCAGTTTGCTAATAAACTGAAAGTTAAATTTGCCAGGCGCGATGCTGTTGAATTTGTTTCCATAAATCTCCCCGAAAGTATTGATAAAATTAAATATTGTGCATATCAAATATCGACAAAATTTAAAATTAATTCAAGTGATGGTAAAAATTTATTTTTGGCAAATATTTTTAATTAAAAAAAATATGCTATCTATAGTAATTTACGTCTGTGGCAACAATTTTTATTTTACCTTTTGAGATATCTGTGAGCTCAAAAGTTATTTTAGTTAACTCTGAAGGCATTATTAAACATATAAATATTGCTTTCTCTTTATATTCTGAGTTCTCAATTGTTGCGTTATGGTTGGACAAGATTCTGTGGATATGACTGATATGGTTAAAATCAGCTTCTATAATTACCTTCTGAAAAAGAACTTTTTCTAACTTTATTGCCTCATCTAAGACATTATATGCTGAAGTATAATATGCTTTTCCCAGCGGACCAACTCCTAATTTTGCTCCTCCGTAATACCTGGTAATCACAACCATTACATTTATCAAATCAAAATGTTCAATTGTATTTAATATTCTTATTCCTGCGGTACCGTTGGGTTCTCCGTCATCCGAATATTTGAACTTTTCGGTGATTAGTTTATATGCATAACAGTGGTGAGTAGCATCGTAATATTTTTTCTTTATCTGAGCTAAAATATTAGCAGCTTCATTTTCCGTTTCGCAATGGTAAACCTGTCCCATAAAAACCGAGCATTTTTCTTTGTAAGTAACTTCGGCAAAATTATCCACAGTTAATATTTTAACAGGGTAATTCATATGTTTATAATTTCTTAATAAGGTCATATGGAACTCGCATTATAATCATTTACTTGTGTGTAATTGGATTTTTCATGCTCGTTTCATCATAGAAAAGTGAGAGGGTGCACAACTATTTTAATTGATTATCAAAACTACTATAAGTAATATAGCTATTTAAATTATTAATTTGGATAGCATTGGAAAAAGAATCGATAATAATAAAGGGTGCAAGAGAGCACAATTTAAAAAATATTGATATCGAGATACCGAGAGATTCATTTACTGTTATAACAGGTCTTTCAGGCTCTGGTAAATCTTCGCTTGCCTTCGATACAATTTATGCAGAAGGACAGAGAAGGTACATCGAATCGCTATCGGCGTATGCCCGCCAGTTTTTAGACATGCTTGAAAAACCTGATGTGGATTTGATTGAAGGATTAAGTCCCGCCATTTCGATTGAGCAGAAATCCACTTCTGGCAATCCTCGTTCCACTGTCGGTACTGTTACTGAAATCTATGATTATCTTCGTCTTCTTTATGCAAGATTAGGAATCCCTTACTGTTACAATTGCGGAAAACCTGTTGAGAAACAAACCACAGCACAAATCATCGATTCAATCCTTACAAAATATAAAGGTAAAAGGTTAGCAATATTAGCTCCCGTTGTGCGTGGAAGGAAAGGACACTACAGGGAATTGTTTGAAGAAATTCTTTCCGATGGATTTTTAAAAGTTAGAGTCGATGGTGAAGTTCACGAGATTGCAAAAGGATTTCAGGTTGACAGGTATAAAATTCACAACATTGAAATTGTTGTGGACAGGTTAATCGTTAAAGAAACTTCGAGAAACAGAATTAGTGAATCGGTGGAAGTTGCACTTAATTATGGTAACGGAACTGTTGTTGTAAATGATGGAAAAGAAGATAAAATATTCAACCGCCATCTTGCCTGCATCGATTGCGGAATAAGCTTTCGGGAATTGGCACCAAACTCGTTTTCGTTCAACTCGCCTTACGGTTCCTGTAAAGATTGTGAAGGACTTGGAGTAAAGAAAGAACTTGATATAAATCTTATCATTCCTGATTGGAACAAAACAATTAAAGAAGAAGGTCTTACACCTTTAGGTAAACCCCGTTCAATCTGGTTCTTTACCCAATTAGATGAAGTTGCAAAGAAATACGGTTTCGATTATGACACACCACTCAACAAATTATCACCTGAGCAGATTGAAGTAATAATAAATGGAACTAAAGAGAAGATAGCTTTTTATTATTCATATGGAAGTGGTAGGGCCGTTAAGTATATGCATCGTTTTTCTGGTGTGATAAGACATTTGAAAAATTATTATAACTCCACAACTTCATCAAGAGTTAGTGAATGGGTTGAAGCATATATGAACACAATCGTTTGTCCTGCTTGCAACGGTGGAAGATTAAAAAAAGAATCACTTGCAGTAAAATTTCAGAAGAGAAATATCAGCGAAATAACTAAACTCTCAATTAAAAGAGCAGCGGAATTTTTTGATAATATAAAAGTAACCGGAAATGAACATATCATTTCAAAACCAATAATTAAGGAGATTAAAGAACGGCTTCACTTTTTGCTGAATGTTGGATTAGATTATTTAACACTCGATCGTTCAGCGAAAACTCTATCGGGAGGAGAATCGCAGCGAATTCGGCTTGCAACACAAATTGGAACACAGCTTTCCGGAGTTTTATATGTGTTAGATGAACCGTCAATCGGTCTTCATCAAAGCGATAATATTAAACTTATTAATTCGCTAAAAAAGTTACGCGACTTAGGCAATACTGTTATTGTTGTTGAGCACGACAGAGAAACTATAGAAAGCTCTGATTATATAATTGATCTCGGACCAGGAGCAGGAGAGCATGGGGGAGAAGTTTGTGTAGAAGGTGAAACACAAAAACTTATTGATTCAAGCAATGGATTTAATTCTTTAACGCTTGCCTATCTCCGCACAAAAGAAAAAATAAAGACTCCTGAAATAAGGCGAAAAGGCAACGGCAAATTTTTAATTCTAAAAGGGGCAAGAGGAAATAATTTAAATAATCTGAATTTGAAAATACCTCTCGGCACTTTAACTCTTCTAACGGGTGTAAGCGGTTCTGGTAAGTCATCAATACTCAATGAAACTCTTGTAAAAATATTGATGAGGAAAATTTATAAATCTAAAATGGTTCCATTGCCTTATGATTCGATAGAAGGATTAGAAAACATTGATAAAATAATTGAAATCGATCAGGCACCAATTGGTCGAACACCACGCTCTAATCCGGCGACTTATACAGGTTTGTTTACTTTTATTAGAGATCTTTTTGCACAACATCCCGAATCGAAGATACGAGGATATAAACCCGGTCGTTTCAGCTTTAATGTTAGTGGAGGAAGATGTGAAGGATGCAGCGGAGACGGGTTGAAAAAAATAGAAATGAATTTTCTTCCCGATGTTTATGTTCTGTGTGATATATGCAAAGGAAAGAGATACAACAGGGAAACACTTGATGTGCTTTATAAAACCAAATCAATTGCAGATGTATTAGAGATGCGTATTGATAAAGCGCTGGAATTCTTTTCAGAGTTGCCAAGGTTAAAAAGAAAACTGCAGGCAATTCACGATGTAGGGTTGGGGTACATAAAACTTGGGCAGCAAGCTACAACTCTTTCGGGAGGAGAGGCGCAGCGCGTTAAATTAGCAACAGAACTTAGCAAGATAGGAACAGGTAAAACTCTTTACGTTTTGGATGAGCCCACAACCGGGCTTCACTTTGATGATGTAAGAGTTTTACTCAGTGTTCTTAACAAACTTGTGGATAAAGGCAATACCGTTATTGTGGTTGAACATAATATGGATGTAATTAAAATGGCTGATTGGGTAATTGATCTCGGGCCCGGTGGGGGTGAGTTCGGTGGTGAGGTTGTTGCTGAAGGAACACCTGAAAGTATAGCTAAAAACAAGGACAGTTTAACGGGAAAATTTCTTAAGGAAGAATTGATTTAAATAACGGCTAATAGTTTTAATGCCATAATAAAAACAGCGATCACTAACACATATTTTATAAATCCCTCTCCTTTTTTAATCTGCATCTTTGCACCCCACCATCCACCCAAAACATTTCCAATTGCTAAAAATATTCCAAGCAGCCAGTTAACATTATCTGTTAATGCAAAAATCAACAATGCCGGTATTGTATAAATTAGAACGATAAACACCTTGAACATATTAACCCTCACGAGATCCAGCTTCATCAGGAATTGAAGTGAAGCCATTAATAAAAATCCAACACCAACCTGAATGAACCCTCCGTAAAAACCGATGCCTATCATCGATAAATAAATTCCGGTATTGGGTTTATTTGGTTCATCCTTATTAATTGATTTTTTCTTTGGCAGTATCATTGAAATGATTATTCCTATCATTATTATTCCAAGAATTATTTTGAATAATTCATCTTCCAACCTTACAGCCAACAAAGCACCTGCAACTGATCCTGGTAAAGTAAATAAAGAAAGTTTTAAACTTGTTTTAAGATCAAAAAAGCTTTCCTGTTTAAATGATTGAACAGCGGCAACGTTTTGCAGAAGAATAGCGATCCGGTTTGTTCCGTTTGCAGCCGAAGTATCCAACCCGAGAAAAATAAGAACAGGAAGTGTTAATGTAGAACCGCCGCCGGCATTTACATTTATAAATCCGGCAACTACCCCGACACAAGTTAAAACTGTTATGGATAAGATGTCTGGCATTAAGTGTTTAGAATATTTACACAATAATTAAGATTGAATGAGTTTAATTTATTAAATTTGAAACCATTAATCTTAATGTTTAGTAAAAAGATTTTAGTCAATAAAAAGTTAAAATTGGAGTATGTATGTCTTCATGGAATTGGGAAATAGAGAATAAAGATTATTTAGATAAAACAATTACGCGCTGTAAGAAACAAAAAATAATTCTTCCTACTTTTGAACAGTTAAAAAATCCGGAAACTATTCCCGATCAAATAAAATCAAGATTAAAAAATATTGATATGCAGGAATTACATCCGTTAAATCTATTTAGAATAAACTGGAGAAATGATGCGGCCACAGGTGAAATTGGTGATATTAATTATCTTGAAATTCCTAAAGAAATAACCGGAGTAAAAGCAAGAATAGTTGGTTTAGTAGGAAAGTTTTTTCCAACAGGTGCACATAAAGTTGGAGCAACTTATGGCTGCCTCGCGCCTTATTTAGTTACAGGTAGATTTAATCCTGAATATCATAAAGCTGTATGGCCTTCAACAGGAAATTTCTGTAGAGGAGGAACATTTAATTCTGCTCTTCTTGGTGTTCACCCGGTTGCCATTCTTCCCGAAGAAATGAGTAAAGAGAGATTTGAATGGTTGGAAAAATTAGGCGCAGAAGTTTATGCAACTCCTGGATGCGAGAGCAACGTAAAAGAAATTTATGATAAATGCCATGAGTTGGAAGCCGAAAGCGATGAATATTTAATCTTTAATCAGTTTGATCAGTTCGGCAATTCTGTTTGGCATTACGAAATAACCGGAAGTACGATTGAATCTTTATTTAATGATATTAAATCGGGTAAACAAAGATTGAGTGCTTATGTTAGCGCAACTGGTTCTGCCGGGACATTAGCAGCTGGTGATTATTTACGTACTGTTAATCCTTCAATAAAAGTTCTTGCAACCGAAGCTCTTCAATGCCCCACACTTTTAATGAATGGGTATGGCGGACACAGAATTGAAGGAATTGGTGATAAACATATCCCATGGATACATAATGTAAAAAACACAGATGCCGTTACAGCTATTGATGACGAAGATACTTTGCGGATTCTCCGTTTGTTTAATGAAGATGGCGGGAAAGAAGTTTTAAAAGAGAATGGATTGAAAGAAGAAGTAATTGAAAAACTTTCATATCTTGGACTCTCATCTGCTTGTAATCTGCTGGCATCAATTAAACTTGCAAAGTATTACGAGCTGAATGAAAATGATGTTATCTTTACAATCTTTACCGATTCGGTTGAGCTTTACTACTCGCGATTGAAAGAGATGAATGAGAATTGGGGAAAGTACAATAAAACTCAGGCACTTATTGATTGGAATGCAGTAATCAAAAAGCAAGGTATCGATCATTTTAAAGAATTAAGTTATTACGACAAGAAACGAATTCACAATTTAAAATATTTTACCTGGGTTGAGCAGCAAGGTAAAGATGTTGAAGAACTCGATGCTCAATGGTATGATGAAAATTATTGGAATGAAAGATTTTTAATCGCACCGCATTGGGATGAACTGATAAAAGATTTTAATAAGAAAGTTGGAATTACACTATAGTAATTTTCAAAGGGACTGTCATTCTGAATCCCGACCTGCCTACCGCAGGCAGGATTATCAGGTGAAGAATCTTATTTAAATAACGAAGCATTATCTATAATATGAAAATAACAAATGCCTGGATTTGCAGAATTAAAAACAATGTTGTCGAACCTCTGTTTGGTGATATTGATATTGCTGATGGTAAAATTGTAGGTTTAGATGAAAAACTGTTTGATCCTAATAAGGTTTTTTGTGAAACAGATCAGGAAAAAAATGTAATCAATGCAAAGGGGTGTGTTGTAACCATTCCTAATATAAACTTCCACGATCATTTTTATTCACGACTTGCAAAAGGTTTACCAATAACGGGACCGATGGATAATTTCCACAACATACTTAAAAGTTTGTGGTGGAACGTTGATACTTCTTTGGATAGAAAAATGATAATTGCATCTGCACAACTGGGGATTCTTGATTCAATAAAAAATGGCGTAACATATATCTTCGATCATCACTCATCACCGCAAACAACTAATGGCAGTCTTCAGGCAATTGCCAATGTGTTTAATGACCTGGGTATTAACGGTGTTATCTGTTTTGAAACTACAGACAGAAATGGTCATCAACTTGCAGAAGAGGGGATTAACGAGAATGAAAACTTTTTGGAAAATTACGTTACTGATAATGTAAAAGGATTACTCGGCTTACATGCTTCATTCACAGTTTCCGATGATACTTTGCAAATGGCTTCAAGAATTGTGGGAGAAAATGATCTTGGTATTCACATCCATCTTTGTGAAGATAAAATTGACAGAGCACAATCTGAAAAACAATATGGTTTACTTCCGGTAGAGAGATTGAAGAAATTTAACCTATTGAATGAAAAAAGTATTCTATCTCATGGAATTCACTTAACAAAAAGCGATTATTCTACAATTGCAGAGTATGGCTGCGCAATAGCATTTAATCCCGAATCAAATATGAATAATTCCGTAGGCTTACCAAATTTTAATATTATTCCAGATGAAATTCCTATACTAATGGGAACAGATGGAATGAATTCAAACCCGATAAAATCACTTAAACAATTGTTCCTTCTTTTACGTCATTCAGGTAAATCATTTGAAGAATCTTTTACTAAAATTCAAAACAATTATTTCAATCAATTAATGTATGTTAAAAGATTTTTCCCTGATTTTACGGGATTAAATACGGGCGATCGTGCTGATTTAATAATATGGGATTATGTTCCGCCGACGCCATTTTCAAAAGAAAACTTTTGGGGACATTTTCTGTATGGAATTGTTGAAAGCAGGATAAAAGATGTTTTGCATAACGGTATCATTTTGCTGAAAGATTTTGAGCTTGAGCTTAACGATGATATCTATACTTCAAACATTGTTAAGGAAGGGCATAGGTTCTTTAATAAATTTGGAGAATCTTCACTTCATACAAAATGACCTAAGATTAAATTTATTCACTAAAAAACATTTTATTCCTGTAAAATACTATAAGGGATTAATATGGATCTATCAAAAACTATATACGACAAAGCAAAAGAATACGCTGATTACACGGCAAAAAATCTTTCAACTGTAATAAAACATAAATCACTCAGCTGCCAGGAAAAAGAAGTTGCATCCGAAATAAAAAAAATGATGGAGGAAGCAGGTTTTGACAAAGTGAAGATTGACGGACTTGGAAATGTTATAGGAAAAATTGGAAACGGGAAAAAGATCATTGCAATTGATGGTCATATCGATACTGTTGATCTGGGGAATTTGGATGCCTGGGAATTTGATCCTCTTGGTGGGGAAATAAAAGACGGTTATGTTCTTGGCAGAGGTACAACCGATCAAACAGGCGGACCTGTTGCTGCAATAACAGCAGGTAAAATATTAAAGGAATTAGGACTGGAAAATGACATCACCCTTTATGTAACTGCAACCGTAATGGAAGAAGACTGCGACGGACTTTGCTGGAAATACATTGTTGAAGAAGATAAAATTAAACCCGATTGTGTGATAGTTACCGAACCCACCAATCTGAATATTTATCGGGGGCATAGAGGCAGGATGGAGATTGAAGTTTCATTTTATGGTCTCTCTGCTCATGGATCTGCCCCGGAAAGAGGAGAGAATGCAATTTATATGGCTTCCCGCGCTGCACTTGAAATTGAAAAGCTTAATGACAATTTAGCCGATGATCCATTCTTAGGGAAAGGGAGTGTTACAATTTCAGAATTTGTTTCATCAAGCCCTTCATTATGTGCTGTATCCGATTTTGCAAAAATTCATCTCGATAGAAGATTAACCTGGGGTGAAGATAAAGAATTAGCTTTGAATGAAATAAAGAATATTGTTGAAGGAATGAATGCAAAAGTCGAGATTCTTAACTATGAAGAAACTGCATACACAGGTTTAAAATATGGGATGGAAAAATATTATCCTACATGGAAAATTGAAGAAGACCATCCAGTAATTCAAAATGGTGTGAAAACATTTAAAGAATTATTTAACCAGGAACCAGTCGTTGATAAATGGACTTTCTCAACAAACGGTGTTACAATTAATGGTATATATAAAATCCCCGTAATTGGTTTCGGACCCGGTAATGAAGAACTTGCACACGCACCGAATGAGAAAGTAGCTATTGAACATCTCGTAAAAGCATCTGCATTTTATGCAATGTTTGTAAGTAATTTTTAACCGCAAAGTCGCGAAGGCGCGGAGACTTTGCGTCTCTCCGTCTTTGCGGTAACTTAAATTTGGAGTAATTATGAATCTCAAAGGCAAGCATTTCCTTTCCTGTGATGATTGGACAAGGGAAGAGCTCGATATAGTATTTGATAAATCATTTAAATTAAAAGAACAGTTCAAGAACGAAGTACCGCACCTCCATTTACCGCATAAAACTTTATTTATGATTTTCTTCGAACAATCTACACGAACAAGAAACTCAATGGAAGCTGGAATGACACAGCTTGGCGGTCATGCTCACGATTTAACATCAGATAAGATGCAGCTTTCACATGGTGAATCTCCAAAGGACACCGCTATAATTCTTTCGCGAATGGGTCATGGAATTGCTTCACGAAATTGTTTTTATGGTATTGGTTATGATTACTTAAATGAAATGGCAGAACATTCAACTAAACCTGTCATGTCTTTACAAGATGATATTTATCATCCTTTCCAGGGGCTTGCAGATTTGATGACAATTTATGAGCAGTTTGGGAAAAATCTTAAAGGACTAAAAGTAACCGTATCATGGGCGTATGCCGACACACATTCAAAACCGCTTTCGGTTCCGCAAACACAGGCGTTACTCTTTCCGCGATTTGGAATCGATTTAACTATTGCCCATCCAAAAGAATTTCCGTTAAGCGAAAATATAATTAAAAGGGCAAACAAAAGAGCAGAAGAAGGTGGCGGCAGTCTTAGAATTGTTGATGATATGGATGAAGCTTTTGAAGGCGCACAGATTGTAATTCCCAAAAACTGGGGTGGGTTTGGCGCGTACGGTGTGCAGGAATATCTTGACAATGAAGATAAATGTAAAATAGAAATGAAAGAGAATTTAGAAAAGTATAAATCGTGGATTTGTGATGAACGAAGAATTAAACTTGCTGATAAAAATGTTAAACTAATGCATGCTCTTCCAGCAGACCGGGGGCACGAAGTAACAGATGAAATTATTGATAATCCGGATATATCTGTTGTGTTTGATGAAGCTGAAAACCGTTTGCATACTGCAAAAGCAATTATGGCTTTAACGATGTGAAATTATTTTTTACGTCATCTGTATTTGTCATTCAATCCTTTTCCTTTCAAAATTATAGGTACAATTTTAAGCAATCGTTTTTGTTTTGTTTCATCACGTTTTGCTTCACTAATATATTCAGCATATTCTCTTTGTTTCGATAAGGATAAAGAATTAAAACTCTCTTTAACTTTTTTATCTTTTTTAAAAAATCCATTAAGTTCTTTTGGAATTTCGAGGGACTTTTTTCTTTCCGGTTTAATTTCTTTGCCTTGTTTCTGATTTAAGATCGCCTCTTCCAAATATTGTTTAATCGTTTTTGATTCTTCTTCAATTTCTTTTACTGAATTGAACCGCCATTGCCTTAATGCTTTTGTCTTGCCTTCCTGCGCATTTATTAATTTCATCTTCTTATCTTTCAACAAGGCCCTCTGAAAAAACCATTAACCAACATATGATTTAAATGCAGTTGTACCAACAATGTTTTTTTCTTCAAAAGTATAAACCGGCACACCCCATTTTATGGTTTCTGTCATTTGCGTGGAGAGAAGAATATCTCTAAGGAGAATTAAAGATTGCTGCCATTCCTTATTATTTACAATGTACTCTTCAGGAGTTTTATATCTTTTCAAGATGTTATTCCTTTGTTAATATCAACCGCCTCGTATATGGCTTGTGCCGATTAAAAACCAAAAATCTGTCAACTTGTAGCAAAGTTAGGATCAAAGGTTTTATATATCCATTGTTCAAATAGCTTTTAAGTATTTTTAATAAACTATCTCTAATTCAATGTAACTTATTCTAGTAATTCCGGTCGATTCATTTGTTTCTGTGGCCACAAAACCAGGGCATACAGAATTAATTATAAAATAATTCAATCGTTTTTTATTTGGTAAATTTTAATTTCTGAATCATCTCAATAGATATTGAGTCTGCATAAGTACCATAAGCATCAACTAATGTCCCTTTCATACCATCACTTGTTTCAATCACATATAAAACCGATTCGTCATCAGTACTTGACATTCCTTCAAAGCGGTAAACTTCAACTACATTAAGAGATTTCGAACTGAATTTTTTCTGTACTGAATTGAGGTTAAAATCAAGAGTGTAACCTCTTTTTGTTAAATCGTTTAATGCTTCTGACAAAGTATCGTAATTATACATTTTGATATAAATTAATTTTAGTCGTCTTTTTCTTAGTTATGTACAACGATTCGGCTAAAAAGCGTTGCGGTATCTCCTGGCGTCTCTGCACAATAGACATCGATGGCAACTACCATTTTCGTTTGATGTAATAAAAAGCCAATCCAATTGCCATTAAGATAAATGTTCCACCAATTACTTTTAACAAGAAAAGTTCATTATTTACAATATCCTTTGAAGGCATCACGGCTAAAATAATAGAAAACAAGGTGATACCAAATCCTAAAATAGTGGTGAGCCAAACAGCAAGACAACTTTTTTGAAAAGCGGCTATCCCTCCCTGGTTGTCTGTATTTCTAATATTGTGGATGATAAGAGAGGCAAACATGTACAAATATGGAATGAAGTATAATATGATAGACATATCCAGCAGTACCAGGTAGGCTTCTTTAATATTAGAACCGGAGATAGAAAACAGGAAGAAAAGGGTAATGATTACTCCCTGGACCAACAAGGAAATGTATGGTGTACCCCATTTAGGATGCAGTTTTCCTAACGCTGAAGGGAGATATTTGTCCAGTCCAATAACAAAAGGTAATCTGGCATTTCCAGTCATCCAGGAGCTAAAAAGTCCAATTGTACTTAGCGTTACGAATATTCCTCCTACAACACCTATGAGCGGCAATTCGATTTTATTGCCATTGTTATGAAATGCCTGTGCTACACCTTCAATTATCCTTATTTCTCCTTTGGGAATAGCAATTAAAAGATTAATAGTTCCTACTATATAAAGGATTCCAATTACTATTGCCGAAATAAAAATAGAGCGTGTAATATTTTTTTTAGGATTGTGAATTTTACCTGCCATTACAGAGGAAAGTTCTAATCCTCCAAAGGAAAGGTAATCATAGCGAAAAAAGGTAAAATTTCTAAATCGGTGAGATCGGGTATAAAGTTTTTAATACTAATAACTTGAGAGCTTCCATATTGGATGGCATACACTACGCCGACTACAAATAGTAGAATTATAGTAATCCCAATAGAAATTCCCCCTATATTTTGAATCCACTTTCCAAGTTTTAAGCCGTAGATATTTAAGACGATGGCAAACCAGAGGATAGTTAGAGCGAAGACACCAGTATACCAGGGATTGTCAATAAGTTCGAGCCAACTGTGTCACCAAATACGTAAAAGGAACACTAAGGAAGCAGTGAACAGAACAGTTGGGATCCATACTATATTACTCAACCAATATGTCCAGGCAGCCACGAAACCATGCCATTCACCAAACGCCCTTTTCGTCCATAGGTAAAAACCACCTTCTTCTGGCATTCAAGTCCACCACCATTAAAGCGCTTGGAATTAGGTAGCAGAGAGAATACCCACAATCCAGATTGGAATGCTTGACCATCCAAACTGGGCTGCCTGAGCCAACGTGTAAAGACCGACAACACAAGATACATTTAATA
>Ga0209997_10000061_pt1 | contig 29560 bp, 31 predicted proteins | sample CR04metaG_FD_182079 | JGI IMG/M metagenome (GOLD analysis project Ga0209997, IMG submission 182079) | Deep subsurface microbial communities from Mariana Trench to uncover new lineages of life (NeLLi) - CR04 metaG (SPAdes) (version 2) | ecosystem: Environmental > Aquatic > Marine > Ocean trench...
CGTTGTGCGTAATGGACTGTTTGCCGAAGGAGGTGGGCTATGACTCCAGTATCGTGTTTTACAGCACCGAGCCGCGTTTCCGGTACCGGGTGCCGGAGGGGCTGACCGACGTCACCAGCGGTGTGTTGTGCTGTCCCAACAATTTTCAGTACCCGGAACCCGCGTCCGAGGGCATGATCCGCATCACCAACCAGGCTAATTTCAGCCTGTGGGATGGCCTGGCGCGCTCCGATTACCGCGCCGCCAAACGGGAATACCGGGACCGGGGGGTGAATGCGTTGTTGACATATTTCCCCGATTTCCGCGATCATGTTATATATGTCGATTCATTCACACCCAAGACCATTTTCAAGTATACGGGCCACCTCAACGGCGCCGTCTACGGTTCCCCCAAGAAAGTAAAAAGTGGGCTGACGCCCGTAAAAAACTTATTTATTTGTGGGACAGATCAGGGATTTTTGGGTATTATTGGTGCGACACTGAGCGGAATTTCAATGGCCAACCTGCATGTCCTGCAGGAGGACGCCAAATCCGCATATGGGAGAATTTGATGGCTAAAGACTGGCTGAAAGGTATCAAATCAGCGTACGATACGATCATTATCGGGAGCGGGCTGGCGGGCCTGACCGCCGCCAACAAACTGGCCAAACTGGGGCACAAGGTCCTCATTCTGGAGCATCATTACAATCTGGGCGGACTGGCCACCTGGTTCAAACGCAAGGGCGGCCATATTCTGGATATTTCCCTGCACGGCTTCCCTACCGGCATGATCAAGACCTGCCGCAAGTACTGGACCCAGGAAATCGCCGACTCCATCATCCGCCTCAAGAACATCCGCTTCGACAACCCGCAATTCTCCTTCTGGACCAATTTCGATAAAAATGATTTCACCCGCGTGATGCGCGAACAGTTCGGGATCGTCAAGGAAACTATCGACGATTTTTTCAAAACCGTGCGGGCGATGAATTTTTACGACGACCTGTCGATGACCACCCGCGAATTGTTCGAGAAATTTTTTCCGGGCCGGACCGATGTCCACCGCATGCTGATGGAACCGATCACCTACGCCAACGGCTCCACCCTGGACGACCCGGCGATCACCTACGGCATCGTGTTTTCCAATTTCATGGGCAAGGGTGTGTACACCTTCAAAGGCGGCACCAGCGAACTCATCAAGAAGATGAAAAAGGAATTACTGAAAAACGGTGTGGATATCCGCACCCATTGCCTGGTCAACCGCATCGTGGTGGATGCCGATAAAACCGTTCGCGGCGTGGAGGTGCAAGGCCGGATGATTCCCGCCAAAACCGTTTTATCCAATTCGAACCTGTTGAGCACGATTCACAAATTGACCGGGGACGAACATTTCACGCCGGAATTTCTCGCGGAAGTCAAAAAAGTCCGGTTGAGCGACAGCAGTTGCCAAGTGTATATCGGGATCAAAAAGGGAGAGAAGATCGATAATGTCGGCGACCTGCTGTTCACCTCCCAGGAAAAGGAATTCAGTTCGGAGTCTCTCCTGGAGCCGGAAACCACCAGCCGGACGTTCAGTTTTTATTATCCGGGAATCCGGCCGGGATTGAACATGTACTCCATTGTGTCGTCGACCAATGCCCGGTTCAAGGATTGGGCTCATTTGACCCGTCAGGAATATGAGGAGAAAAAGAGCCAATTGATCGAGCGGACGCTGGTCGCTTTGGAAAAATACGTTCCCGGTGTACGCAAAAAAATAGGTCACCTGGAAGCCTCCACCCCGATGACGTTCATGCGCTACACCACGCATCCGGGCGGGGTGTCGTTCGGAACCAAGTTTGAAGGGCTCATGATCAGCAAGAACCTGCCCAAGCAGATTGCAGGGCTGTTCCATGCCGGTTCGGTGGGGATCATCATGTCCGGCTGGCTGGGCGCGGCCAATTACGGGGTGATTGTCGCCAACGAAGTGGACAAGTTTTTATTCGCGGCGCGCCAATCTCCGCAGGCACTGGAAACCGCCGGCGTCTGATCCGCGGGAACGGAACATCCGCCCAACGGTTTATATTGTTTTTGTATCTTTCCTTCTCCTCTCCAATCCATAGACCATGATTTTCAATTTCACAGATCAAACGGTGGTGGTGACCGGTGGCACACGCGGGATCGGCCGCGGCGTGTCCGAGGCGTTTCTCGCCGCCGGTGCGTGCGTCATCGCCACGTATCGGTCCAATACCGCCGCCGCGGAAGTATTTCAGGATGCCAACGAACAGTACGAAGACCGGCTCTACCTCCGGCAATTCGACGTGGCCACGCACGTGGACGTCGTCTCGTTTTTCCGCTATTTGGAGGAAAAATTCGAGCAGTTTGAAATCCTCGTGAATAATTCCGGTATCCGGCGCGATTCGGTAGTCGGCATGATGGCGGTCAACGATTGGAACGACGTCATTCAAACCAACCTGACCGGCACCTACCACATGAGCAAGATCGCGGTGCAACATCTGATGCGGCAGAAATACGGACGGATCATCAATATCACCTCGCCCATCGGCCGTTTCGGGTTCGCGGGCCAGGCCAATTACGCCGCCAGCAAGGCGGGCCAGGTGGCGTTTGCCCGGTCGTTGTCCAAGGAAGTGGCCAGCCGCAACATCACCGTCAATTGCGTGTCCCCCGGATTCATCGACACCGATCTGATCGCCGATCTGCCGGACGATCAGAAGAAGCAATACCAGGATCAGGTGCCCATAAAACGCTTCGGGACGATCGCGGAGGTGGCCCGGGCCGTGCTGTTTCTGGCCGACCGCGAGTCCGCCTATATCAACGGCGCGGTCCTGGAGATTACAGGCGGATTATAATGGCGGAAGACATCCTCAACGCCATTCCCCACCGTCCCCCTTTTCTGTTTGTCGACGAAATCATAGAGCAGACCGGCGACCATATCGTGGCCCGCAAGCGCATCGATCCGGAGGAAGAATTTTTCAAGGGACACTATCCCGATTACCCGATCATGCCGGGGGTGCTGGTGTGTGAATGCGTGTTTCAGGCCGGTGCGATTCTGATGTCGAAAAAAAACCCGAACCCGACCGGACAGGTGCCGGTGCTGTCCCGGATTCAAAACGTCAAGTTTAAGAATCCCGTGTACCCCGGCAGTGTCCTGGACATCCGGGTGGACTATGTGGACCATGCGGGCCCGGCACATTATATGAAGGGCAAGGTGCAGGTGGATGGCAAAACCGCGGCTACGGTGGAATTCACCGTCATGCTCTTGGAGGAGTCGCGGTGAGTTTTTTGAACCTGGGGAATAAAACCATTCTGGTGACCGGTGTCGCCAATAAAAAAAGCGTCGCCACTCACATCGGCAAAACCCTGGAAGCCGAAAACGCCAACGTGCTGTACAGCGTGCGTTCCGAAGAACGCAAACAGAGCGTCGCCAAACTCATCGACCCCGACCGGACCTTTGTCTGTGATGTGGAACGCGACGAGGACATCGCCCGACTGAAACAGGAGATATCCGAAAAGACGGACGTTCTGCACGGCCTGGTGCATTCCATCGCCTTTGCCAATTTTTCCGAAGGGTTGAAGCCGTTTCACCAAACGTCGAAGAAGGATTTCCTGCAGTGCGTGGACATTTCCTGTTATTCGCTCATCAACCTGGCCAACGCCTTCAAGGACTTGTTCGATCCCGACGCCTCGGTCGTCACCATTTCCATCTCCACGACGCGCATGGCGGCGGAGAATTACGGTTATATGGGACCGGTCAAGGCGGCACTCGACTCCTCGCTGTGTTTTCTCGCCAAATCGTTCAGCGCGTTTTCCAAAGTCCGGTTCAACTCGGTCAACTCCGGTTTGCTGAAATCGTCCGCTTCGGCGGGCATTCCCGGTTATATCGATTCCTACCTGCACGCCGAGCAGTCGACCCTGCGCAAACAGGCGTTGACCACGCAGGAAGTGGCCAACGCGGCGGTGTTTCTGTTGAGCGAACGTGCCAGCGGCATCAACGCCCAGGGCATCGTGCTCGACGCCGGCATGTCCGTCAACTACTTCGACCAGGACCTCGTCAAAAAATCCCAGAGACCCGATTAGTCGCGCCATGCCCGGAGAAAATATCGAAAACACAGATCCTTCGCTCGCGCTCAGGATGACCAAACGTGCTAGTCTGTCATTCTGAGGAACGCCGTGACGAAGAATCTGTGTTTTGATCCATTTGACCCTGTGATCCTGTCAAAATGTAATCGGGTTATGTTGCTTAGAACTGTTGGAGGAAGCGCAGGTCGTTTTCGAAGAACAGGCGGATGTCGTTGATGCCGTACTTGAGCATGGCGATGCGCTCGATGCCCATCCCGAAGGCGAACCCCGTCCATTTTTCCGGATCGTAATGAACGAAGCCGAACACCGCCGGGTCCACCATGCCGGCACCGAGGATTTCCAGCCAGCCGCTCTGTGAACACACCCGGCATCCTTTGCCCGAGCACATGACGCACTGGATATCCACCTCCGCGCTGGGACAGGTGAATGGGAAAAAACTGGGGCGGAAGCGCACTTTCGTTTTTTCGCCGAAGATCTGATGCACGAAGATGTTCATCACTCCCTTGAGATCGCTGAACGCCACGCCCTGGTCGACCATCAACCCTTCGATCTGGTGGAACATGGGGGTGTGTGAGATGTCCGAATCGCAGCGGTAGACCTTGCCCGGCGCGATGATGCGGAGCGGCGGCTGCTGTTTTTCCATGACGCGGATCTGCACCGGCGAGGTGTGGGTGCGCAGTACCTTGTCGCCGCCGATGTAAAACGTGTCTTGCATGTCCCGCGCCGGATGGTCCTTCGGAATATTGAGCGCCTCGAAATTGTAGTAATCGGATTCCACCTCCGGTCCCTCCGCCACCTGGAACCCGAGGCTGACGAACACGGCGATGATCTCTTCCATGACCTGGGTGATGGGATGGAGCGACCCGCGGGCTTCCTTGCGGCCCGGCAGAGTGGTGTCGAAGGTGCTTCCGCCGGCGGTTTCGGACGGGCCCTTCAGCCCTTCGGCTTTTTCGTTGAGCTGACTTTCGATCCAGTTTTTGAGTTCGTTGACGTGCCGGCCCACTTCCCGTTTCTGATCGGAAGACAGCTCGCGCATGTTCTTCATCACCTGCGTCACCAAGCCCTTTTTCCCGAGAAAATCGGTGCGCAACTGACGCAGTTCCTCGCCGGGGCCGACGGTGGCGATGCGGCTTTCAAATTCTTTCTGGTATTGTTTGATTTTTTCGATCATGTGCCGGATACAGGAAAGAGAGGCTTAAACAAAAAAAGCCTGATCCCCGGCGGGAATCAGACTGATTGAAAATTCATTTCGAATGGGGGCCGCCCATGGCCGGAGCATCCCCATGGTTACCCGCTCAACTGGGCCCGGGCCGTGTTCATCAAGGCTTTGAAAGAATGTTCATTGTGGATGGCCATATCGGAAAGCACTTTCCGGTCGAGTTCGACGTTGGCTTTTTTGAGGCCGTGCATGAACTGGCTGTAGGTCAACCCGTCGGCGCGGACCGCGGCATTGATGCGGGCGATCCACAACCGCCTGAAATCCCGTTTGCGCGTGCGCCGGTCGCGATAGGCATATAACAGCGCTTTTTCCACCGACTCCCGCGCCTTGCGGAACACGCGGCTACGGACGCTGCGAAACCCCTTGGCCATGCGAATAACTTTTTTCCTTCTCCTTCGCGACACGGTTCCATTGATGGCTCTGGACATGAATCTCTCCTGTTAATACGGCAGAAGCGTATGGATGCGCTTGGCATCCCCGGGTGCCATGATCTTGCTGTGCCTTAAATTACGTTTGCGTTTGGTCGTTTTGCTGGTCAGGATGTGGCTGGTGAGGGCGCGGTTGCGCCTGATTTTACCGGTGGCCGTTTTCCGGAAACGCTTGGCCGCACCCCTGTTGGTTTTCATTTTAGGCATTGTCTAATCTCCAGCGGAAACCGGCCATCATACCTGAAGAACCCTGTGGAGTCAACTCTCCGCTACGGTGGCGCTTTTGATTTCCTTCTTTTTCCCCTTGGAAACCAGAATCATGGTCAGATGCCGTCCCTCCTGCTTCGGGGACTGTTCGATGGTACTGATGTCTTCCACCGCTTCGGCGATGCGCTGAAGGATCTTTGTGCCGCCGGTCCGGTGGACGATCTCGCGGCCCTTGAAAAAGATCACCACTTTGGCCTTGTCCCCGGCCTCCAGGAACCGCTGCAGGTGCTTGATTTTGAAATCGAAGTCGTGCCGGTCGGTATTGGGCCGGAACTTGACTTCCTTGACGTGGATAACCTTTTGATTTTTCTTGGCTTCGTGGGCCCGTTTATTTTGTTTGTATTTGTGTTTGCCCCAATCCATGATGCGGCAAACCGGTGGGTTGGCATTCGGTGACACTTCGACCAAATCCAAATCCTGATCCTGGGCCAAGGCGATGGCCTCCCGGGTGGGGAAATTGCCCAATTGCTCCCCGTCCGTGCCAATAACGGTGACTTCCTTGACACGGATCATCTGGTTCACTCTTTGTTTCTTAATGTAAGGGTCTCCTTGTTAAGAATTATTCGGAATCGACCGCTTTGGTGTCGATCAGTCGATGCAACTCATTGAGGAAATCCTCCAGGGGCATCACCCGGGTTTCCTTGGATTTGCGCTTCCTCACCGCCACGGTTTTGGCCTGCACTTCCTGGTCGCCTAAAACCAGCATATAAGGGATTTTATTGAGTTGTGCTGCCCTTATCTTGAACCCAATCTTTTCATTTCGCAAGTCTTTTTCAACCCGAATGCCCTGCTCCTCGAGGCGCGAAGCCAGCTCTTCGGTGTAGGGCCCCTGGCTGTCGGTAATCGGCAGCAGGATCACCTGCACCGGGGCCAGCCATACCGGAAACGCCCCGGCATAATGCTCGATCAGGCAACCGAAGAACCGTTCCAGTGAGCCCATGAGCGCCCGGTGGATCATGATCGGCCGGTGCTTGTTGCTGTCCTCGCCGATATAAGTCATCTTGAACCGCTCCGGCAGGTTGAAGTCGACCTGGATGGTGGACACCTGCCAGTACCGGTTGAGGCTGTCCTTGATCTTGATGTCGATCTTGGGTCCGTAGAACACGCCCTCGCCGGGGTCCACCTCGTACGGCAACTCGGACCGCTTGAGCGCGGCCGCCAGCGCCGCCGTCGCGGTTTCCCAGTCCTCGTCGGAGCCCACGGATTTTTCCGGGCGGGTGCTCAAAAACACCTTGTACTCCCGGAACCCGAACGAGCGCAGAATGTACAACACGAATTTGAGTACCTTCGCGACTTCATCCTCCAGCTGGTCCTGACGGCAGAACAGATGGGCATCGTCCTGGGTGAACCCGCGCACGCGCAACAAGCCGTGCATGACGCCGGAACGCTCGTAGCGGTACACCGTGCCCAGTTCCGCCCAGCGCAGGGGCAGATCGCGATAACTGCGCAGGCGGGTTTTGTAAATCTGGATATGGAACGGGCAGTTCATCGGCTTCATGATGTATTCCTTGCCCTCGATCTCCATCGGCGAAAAAATACTATCCTTATAGAACTCGATATGCCCGCTGGTTTTCCAGAGATCGATCTTGGCGGTGTGCGGCGTGTACACCAGTTCGTAGCCGTTTTTGTAATGCTCCTTCTTCCAGAACTCCTCTATCAGGTAGCGGATGCGCGCGCCCTTGGGATGCCACAAAATCAGCCCCGGACCGACCTCCTCCGACACCGAGTACAGGTCCAGCTCCTTGCCGAGCTTGCGGTGATCGCGCTTCTTGGCTTCCTCCAGGCGGTGGAGGTAGTCCTTCAATTCCTTTTTGTCGTGCCAGGCAGTGCCGTAGATGCGCTGCAGAACCGGGTTGCGCTCGTCGCCGCGCCAGTAGGCGGCGGACGCGTGCAACAGTTTGAACACCTTCAGGTCCTTTGTGTTGTCCACGTGCGGGCCGCGGCACAGGTCGGTGAAATCGCCCTGCGTGTAGGCGGAAACGATTTCCCCTTCGGCGAAATCCTCGATGATCTCCACCTTGAAGTTTTCGCCCATGTCATTGAACAGGTCCTTCGCGGCCTCGGGCGACAGCTCGATGCGCTTGATCTCCAGCGCGTCGTTGGCGATTTTGTGCATCCGCTGCTCGATCTTTTTCAAATCTTCCGGCTTGAACGGTTCCTCGCGGTGAAAGTCGTAGAAAAACCCGTCCTCGATCACCGGACCGATGGTGATCTTGGTTTCCGGATACAGTTGTTTGACCGCCTGCGCCATCAGGTGGGCGCAACTGTGGCGGAGGGTATCGAGATCGTATTTGTTTTGATTCGGATGGCTCATGAAACCAACACCTGCAAACTCCGGCCGCATGAGCGGCCTCTGTTTTCGTTGAATGGATTCGGAATTGATCCGGAATGGACCGTGCACCGGGAAAGCCATAGGCGCGGGCGGTTTTGAACCGCCGACCCCTTGCATGTCAAGCAAGTACTCTACCCCTGAGCTACGCGCCTGTATATCCAAATTCGTGGAAGTGGATGAAACGATATTCTAAGACCTGCCGGCATTTTGTCAAGGCCGAATTCGGGCCGCCGGGAAGTCTCAAAACCCTTAAAAAACAGAGTGTTGCACTATTTGCGCGGAAAAGGCAATACGAACCCGAAGATCGGGAGGAGAAGGGAGCAGGGAACAGGGGACAAGGAAAATCGAAAACCCAGCCCCTTCGCGCAATTCATCCTTCTTGCGCCAGCACAGGATCTATGTTTTGGATGTGGCGGGGGGCCGCTCAGGAAGCTTTGGAATTCAATTTGACGTTGACCAGGTAGTCTTCCAGCTCGAGGATCAGCCTGTCCACCGCGGTGGTATCCGCTTCCAGCTTGTTCTGGATGGCCTGGCTGTTCTGGTAATGCTCCAGCGCCTTTTTCACGTCCCCCTGTTTGTCGTAAATGGCCGCCAGGGAGAACCAGCGTTCGCCCGCTTCCTGGCTCCGCTTGCCGAGGTGCTGGAGGGCGTGGTCCAGCGCTTTCTGGAAATGCTCGAGGGCCTTGGCGTACTTGAATTTCTTAAAGTAGATGTTCCCCATACTGGCGTGGACGGTTCCTACGGCGGGATTCTTGTAGTCCTGCGGCTGGGCATTGATCGCCAGAAACTCCTGATAGTACTCCAGGGCCTCTTCGGTGTCGCCTGCCTGTTCCGCCTTTTGGGCCTTGGCCAGCAGGTTCTCTGAGACCGTGGCCTTATCCGATTCTCCCGGACCCTCCAGGGGAAAATACTTCATGTAGCCGTAGACCCCCGCGCCCGCCAGAACCGCTATGGCCAGGATGATCCACAGCGTGTTGCTTTTCTTTTTTTCAGTCATGGAGTTCCTCCGCCTGATGCGTGGAATAGTGGGTTTCCAAAGCCGTGCACTGCATAGTGTAAGCCGGGCGAACGGAAAATCAATAACAATTCAGGCCGGTTATCCGTAGGTGAAGGACTCGCAAGGGTTTCCCAGCGTGACGCTGGACTCAATTTTGCTCCGGGCCTTGCCCGGCCGCAGAGATCGCAAAGGAAGAAAAAGAGATAAAATCCATTAACCACAGATAAACACAGATGGACACGGATAAACCCTCTCCCCACGGGGGAGAGGGCAGGGTGATGGGGTTGATTTTAGTTCCCCCTTGAAGGGGGTTAGGGGGATTTTTTCTTGTCATTCTGAACGGAGTGAAGAATCTGTGTTTTGTTCTTTGCTGATTCCGGTCATTCCTTTTCCTGGGAACCCGAGGATTCTCCGCCCATCAATTTTTGTAATTCTCTTATGTTGTTTTCAACACAGTCTACTTGGTGTTTCAGCCCGACCTTTTTGACAACAGCAAGAGCTTTATTAAAATACTCTAGGCTTTTTTTATAGTTACCCTGAGTTCTAAAAATATCTCCTAAATTATTAAGATCCAATACCACTCTAGGATGATTTTCTCCCCAATTCCTTAAATTACTATCTAAAGCTTTTTTGTGATAATCAATAGCTTGATCGATTTCACCCATGTCATTCAAAACCACACCTAAGTTGTTCCATCGAACTGCTACATCTGGATGGTTCTCTCCATGATTTTCTAAATCTTTTTCTAAAGCTTTTTTTGAAAAATTAAAGGCTTTTTTATAATCGCCTTTAGCCCGCAAGGCTTCTCCTAAGTTACTCCAAATTGTGGGGATTTCGTAATGTTCTTCATCAAACTGGTCTAAATAGATATCCAGTGCTCTGCTGTAATATTCTATAGCATCATCGTATTTCCCAAGATTATATGAAAACAAACCGTAATTATTGAAGTAATGACCTTTATTTGGGTTTAATTGCATGGCTCTTCGTAGGTACTTTTGTGCTGATTTGTAATCGAGCCTATTCTCTGCCAGTTGACCCAAGCTATAAGCAGCTTCGGCAGATTGCTCTATGGCCTCCTCTTGAGTCTCAAGAAATTCCTTAAAAAGGTTTTCGGCTTCAGAGGTGTCCCCGTATTCTAGAATTTCCATAGCTTGGGCAATTTTATAAGTGGGCAGATTGGTTTTTAACTTTTGTAATTCTTCCGCCGTTTTATTAAGGAGCTTATTTTTTTCTTCAACTTCCTTTTCAAGGTTTGATAATTTTTGTTCTGAAGCGTTCAATTGTTTTAGAAGAATCTCACGATCTTCCATAGTTCCTTGTTGAGGCTCGGTTAGTTTCTTTTTAAATTGGTCGACCAGGTCTTCTAGTTCAGCTTTACGTTGATCTTGGGTGACATGGAGGTGGTAATGAACCGTATTGCCTTGGGAGGAGTCAGTGGTTTGAGGGACAGGTTCGGGAGCTTCTATCTCCGCCTCAAAACCTGGAATTTTTATTTTGCCCTTTTTAACCAGCCCTCTGATAACGGTTAAAAAAATGATAAGAAAAATAAAAAGGACAAAATAAACAAGGTATTCCATAAAAAAAGCTTGCCTCCAAAAACGGGTTTTGGATTTGAGCCAATCCTAGCACAGAACCGCAGGATTTCCTTATTCGGAAAATGGAGGAAATCTTTGGTCCGTTTTTATCCTGTTATCCTGTCTAAATTTTGTGAGTCACCTTTCGACAGGCTCAGGATGACAGGAGAATTGCCGCAAATAAAAACCCCTCCCTTTTGTAAAGGGAGGGGTTAGTGGGGTCCAGCGTCACGCTGGCTAAACTTTCTGGTAAATTTCGGCACCCTTGTCTTTGAAGGTCTGGGACATTTCGGCCATGCCTTTATCGAGCGCCTGTTGTTCGTCGATGCCCAGCTTGGCGGCATAGTCGCGCACGTCCTGGGTGATCTTCATCGAACAGAACTGCGGCCCGCACATGGAACAGAAATGCGCTACCTTGTGACCCTCCGCCGGTAACGTGGTGTCGTGATACTTGAGCGCGGTTTCCGGATCAAGCGACAGGTTGAACTGGTCCTCCCACCGAAACTCGAAACGCGCCTTGCTGAGCGCATCGTCGCGCACCCGCGCGCCGGGGTGACCCTTGGCGAGGTCCGCCGCGTGCGCTGATATCTTGTAGGTGATGACGCCCACCTTGACGTCATCCCGGTCCGGCAGGCCCAGATGTTCCTTGGGCGTGACGTAACACAGCATGGCGCATCCGTACCAGCCGATCATGGCGGCGCCGATGCCGCTGGTGATATGGTCGTACCCGGGCGCGATGTCAGTGGTCAGCGGTCCCAGCGTATAAAACGGCGCCTCGTCACATTCCTGCAACTGCTTCTCCATGTTCTCCTTGATCATGTGCATCGGCACGTGACCCGGACCTTCGACCATGGTCTGCACGTCGTGCTTCAGGGCGATCTTGGTGAGCTCGCCCAGCGTTTCCAGCTCGCCGAACTGCGCGGCGTCGTTGGCGTCGGCCTGCGATCCCGGCCGCAGTCCGTCACCCAGCGAGAAACTGATGTCATAGGCTTTCATGATTTCGCAGGTTTCCTCGAAGTGCGTATAGAGGAAATTCTCTTGATGATGCGCGAGACACCACTTGGCCATGATGGCCCCGCCGCGCGAGACAATGCCGGTCATGCGTTTCGCCGTCAGCGGCACGTAACGCAGCAGCACGCCGGCGTGGATGGTGAAGTAATCGACGCCCTGCTCCGCCTGCTCGATCAGCGTGTCGCGGTAGATTTCCCAAGTCAGCTCTTCCGGTTTGCCGTTGACCTTCTCCAGCGCCTGATAAATCGGCACGGTGCCGATGGGCACGGCGGCGTTGCGGATGATCCATTCGCGCGTCTCGTGAATGTTTTTGCCGGTGGACAGGTCCATGACCGTATCCGATCCCCAGTGCGTCGCCCACACCATTTTTTCGACTTCCTCTTCGATCGACGAGGTGATCGCCGAGTTGCCGATGTTGGCGTTGATCTTGACCAGGAAGTTGCGGCCGATGATCATCGGTTCGGTTTCCGGGTGGTTGATGTTGGCGGGGATGATGGCGCGTCCGCGCGCCACTTCGTCGCGCACGAATTCCGGGGTGATCTGTTCCGGCAGGGTGGCGCCGAACGCATTGCCCTTCAGCCGGTTTTCGCGCTCGGTGTTTTCCATTAACGTAAGCCGCCGCTGGTTTTCGCGGATCGCGATGTATTCCATCTCCGGGGTGATGGTGCCCTGCTTCGCGTAATGCAACTGCGAGACGTTGCATCCCGGTTTCGCGCGGTAGACGGGGCGGCCTGAGCGGTTGAAGCGTTCGATGTCCTTTTCCTTCATCTGCTCGGCGTTTTTGTAACCGTTGTCCTCCGGGCGTTCGCTACGGCCGGTGTAGGCCTCGACGTCGCCGCGCGCCAGAATCCATTCCCGGCGGATCGGCGTCAGCCCTTTGTGTACGTCGATCTCCACTTTCGGGTCGGTGTATGGGCCGGAGGTGTCGTACACCAGGACCGGCTCGTTCTGCTCCTCGGCGGGCTCGCCAGCGGGCGGATTCTGTAAAGTGGTGGGCGCCAGTTTGATTTCGCGGAACGGCACCCGGATGTCCGGATGGATCTCGCCCTCGAGGTACACTTTTGTCGAGTTGGGGGAAATCGGATCGCGCGACAGTTCGATGGTATGTTCAGATAACGACCCCGAGGGGCGTTTCGGCATATTCATTGATTTTCTCCTGTTAAAGCATTTATATATTGCAAAGATTCGTGTTCGATATCGGGACTGTTCCAAATCCCCCGGATGAGGGCGACCCCGAAGGCGCCGTGGTTCCGGATGGGGGTGATGCGGGATAGATCGATTCCCCCCAGTGCCAGCACGGGGATGTCCAGGCCGGTGCAGACTTGTTTCAATTTTTCGAGTCCCTGGGGAGGACCGTATTGCTGTTTGGAAGGCGTGTCATACACCGGGCTGAAGGTGACGAAATCCGCCCCCTGTTGTTGCGCGCGCATGGCGCCTGCCAGAGAGTGTATCGATTTGCCGATCAACAAATCGGGATATTGCTTGCGGACTTTGCGAACCGCCGCGCTGGACTCGGTCAGATGCACGCCGTCGGCGCCGATGTCCTCCGCCAGCTCGGCGCGGTGGTTGATGAACAACAGCGCTTTATATTTTTGAGTCAGTTGCAGGATGGCCTTGGCCATCTCACGCAATTCGTATTCCGACAGATTTTTTTCCCGCAGTTGAATGGCCCGCACGCCGCCTTTGAGCGCCGCCTCGATGCTGTTCAGAAAATGATCCTCCGGCAGCAGCGTCCGGTCGGTGATCAGATAGACGCGAAGCTTATCGAGCTCTCCCCGATTCTGGCTGGCGGATATGTCGGCGGTCATTTCCAGTACGGTATCGGTCATGGTGCGAAGCCTGCCCGTTTGCGGTTTAAATATCAATGAGGCCGTCGATGGGACTGCTGGCCGTGGCGTACAGTTTTTTTGGAATCCGTCCCGCTTCGAACGCCAGCCGCCCGCTTTGCACCGCCAGTTTCATGGCCTGCGCCATTTTCAGCGGATCCTTGGCACCGGCGATGGCGGTGTTCATCAGCAGGCCATCGACGCCCAACTCCATGGCGCGGCTGGCGTCGGAGGCGGTGCCCACCCCGGCATCGATGATGACCGGGACGTTGACCGCTTCCATGATCAGTATGATGTTGTACGGGTTGCGGATGCCGAGCCCGGAGCCGATGGGCGCGGCCAGCGGCATGACGGCGGCACAGCCGATGTCCTCCAGCTTTTTGCACAGCACCACGTCGTCGGTACAATACGGAAGCACATGAAAGCCGTCTTTCACCAGCAGTTTGGAGGCTTCCAGCGTGGCTTCGTTATCCGGGAACAGGGTCTTTTCGTCGCCGATGACTTCCACCTTGATGAAGTTGCCGAGTCCCGCCTCGCGCGCCAGCTGGGCGGTCATCACCGTTTCCTTGACGCTGTAGCATCCGGCGGTATTGGGCAGGAGCGTGTATTTTTCGGGATCGATATAGTTAAGAATCGATTCTTTTGTTTTATCGAGTTCGATCCGGCGGACGGCGACCGTCACCATTATCGCGCCGGAGATTTCCAGCGCCTGGCGGTTCTGGTCGAACGACTCGTATTTTCCCGTGCCAACGATCAGCCGGGAAGTGAACACCTTGTCGGCGATTTTCAGTTGGTTTTCGGTAGCAACTGCAGTTTCCATGTCCTGCCTCTAAAAAAGATTGTCCGTACCCGGAGGGGACGATTGAATCAGCCGCCCCCGACCGCATGCACGATTTCCACTTTGTCCCCTTCGTGGAGCGGGGTCTGGTCGTAACTGGAATGGGGCACCACCTGAAAATTGAGCGCCACGGCAATATGGGAACCCGCGATCTCCAGCTCCTTGAGCATCTGGGCGATGGTCCCGCTGGACTGCAGTTCTTTCTTTTGGCCGTTGATGACGAGTTGCACAACCACCTGGGGGAGGCTTAAATAAAAAAGCCGTAATCCATGAAAGGATTACAGCCGATTTATAATGAAGTATTATAAATTAACTTCCCTTCGCTGGTATTAACCAGATCAGGTTCAAAGGGTTGTCCATAACGGACTCTCAGTTCGATGTAACACCCCTAGTTCCCATTCAATTTGTAGGCTAGATTACTTCAATAAAAAAACAAGTCAAGAGATATTGACCTTGAATTAAAATCAGTTATCCTAAATATATGAAAAAATTCAACGTTAAATTTCTGCTCGCCGTGGGAGTGGTGGTAGCGCTGGCTTTTTCCGGATGCGCCGCAGGCGGCAGCCAGCCCAAAGCCCAGAATTTTGAAAAGCCCCCGACGGCTGTCCCGGAAAAAGGTAAGAGTTTGTTTTCAAGGGCCTTAAAGGCCCAAAAGGCGGGTCAGTACGAGGCCGCCATCCAGATGTGGACCGGCTTTCTGGCCCAAAATCCTAATTCCTACCAAGGGCACAGCAACCTGGGGCTGGTGTACGAAAATCAGGATATGATCTCGCAGGCCCTGCAGGAATTTGAGAAGGCCTACCGTTTACAGCCGACCGATCCCAAAATCCGCCAGAATATGGTCCGGGCCATGCGCTTCAAGGCCAATCTGTATCATGAAAACCGCGAATATTTCAAGACGCTGGAAATTTTGGCCCGGCTGGAGCAGATCGTTCCCGCCGAAGAAAAACAGGGGGTCCTTTTCAAACAGGAGCAGGTGGAGGATCAGATCTTTTTGCAGGTCCTCAAGACGGATGACATGGCCGCCTACCAGGATTTCATCCAGCGTTTTCCGGACGGTTTGAACGCCGTGCGGGCGTGGGAATACCTGGAAAAGAACCCCCATCAGGTTTCGCGAGCGAATCCCAAAAAAAAAAATAGGCAACACCGCCAGTCGGGAATGATTCAAAGCGTTGAATCAGGCAACCTGTCCGCCGAGGCCTCCTCCCAGGCGCCGCCCGATTACGGCGCCCCTTCTTATTACGGCAGCTCCCAGCCGTCGGCCACCTACACGCCGCCTTCTGCACCACCCGCTCAGGTAGCCGGTAGCAAGAAGAAAAAATTCGATTTATTCGGTTTGGATCCCTCCCCCACCGAAAGCATCAAGGAAGATATGATAACCGCTCCGCAGGCAGCCGTGGCCGAAAACCGAATCGCCATCCCGTTTGAAGATTTTGAAAAACCCGAACGGATCGGCGTAGACACGGCGAAGGACCCCAAACAATCCCCCGGTGAAGACCCGACGGATCGCACCCAATCCGAAGTATTGGCCGACCTGCCGGACACTGGACCGGATTTGGAATCCTCACAACCGGTGGCCGCTGAATCGAAAGCCGCCGATATCCAGTTGGAACAAACCAAAGAGACCGAACCGGTAGCATCCGCTGAATCTGTTGAGAGCCTCCAGGAAACCAATGTGGCGGCCATGGTGGAAGCCTCGAAAGCCGAACCGGAAACTCCAGCCGAGCCGGAGGTGGATGTGTCCGCTATTGAGCAGGCCATCAAGGAAGCCGAAGCGGAGTTGGCCCAGGCTGAAAAGGAAAAAGACGCAGGTGCTTCGGAAAAAGCCCCTGTAACAGAGACCGCCCCGTCCGAACCGGAGGTAGCACAACTCGCGGCACCGGAAAGCCCTGAAGAACCCCCGATGGCGGTCGCCAGCCTCGCTCAGGAAACCCAAACCGCCCGGGCAATGGAACCCCCGGCGAGCGCTTCGGAGGAAAAGACAGCCATTCCGCCGGCTCCCAGTGCCGCCGAAGCCATAGATAAGGAATCTATTTTGCAAACCGTGGCTTCTCTGATTCCTACACCCCAGCCGCAAGCGGCGGGACCCGCGAACACCGTCGTGGTCATCCAGGTGGCTCAGGGATCGACCTTGAACGTGCGGGCGGAAGCCTCGGCGAGTGGCGAAATACTGGGGTATCTGGAAAATGGAGATATGATGCCCTATGTGAAGAAATCCGGAGGTTGGTATCAAATCAAAATCGATGAAGGGCTCTTCGGCTGGGTCAGCAGCAAATTTGCCACCACCCGAACACTTGCATCCGTTGTGCCCCTGGCGTTTGAGGGAGAAGCAGAGACTCAGGCCGGGGCAACCCAAGTTCCGGCTCCGGCGGCAGACGACTCCCAGACCGCAACCCCTATGGTGGAGATCACCGTGGGAGAGGATTCCACGCTGAACGTGCGCTCCATGCCTTCGTCCGAGGGTGCGGTGGTGGACATACTGACCGAGGGAGATACCCTGCCTTTGATCAAGGAGTCGGGCGAATGGTATCAACTGCAATTTGAAGACGGATCCACCGGCTGGGTCAGCAAAAAGTTTTCCAGAATACTGAACACCGGTACCGAGGCGGAAATGCCCTTTCCCGAGGTGGAGACCGGCGGCCCGGTGACGGCTGAGGCATCGCCGGCGCAGAACCCAAAAATCCCCCTCACCACCGTGGTGGTGATCACCGTCAAGGAAGGATCGAGCCTGAGAGTGCGGTCCGCTCCCTCTTCCCAGGGCGAGGTTCTGGGCAGTCTGCAAAGCGGCGACATGCGGCCCCTGCTGGAGGAATTGGGCGACTGGTATCAGGTCGAATTCCAGGACGGGCAATCCGGCTGGGTCAGCCGGAAATTCTCCGACAAAATGGAGGTGGGATCGGACGTGATTCCCCAACCGTAATTGCCTGTCTTGCTTCCCCGCCGAATGGTTTTATCCTCCCTTTCCCGGATTTAAAAATATCCCTTTAGGATTTTGAAATCTGATACAACATCAGGGTTTCTGTCATTGATGAAAGGTAGGCCTGATGCAAGCGGTGATCCTGCTGGCCGGTTACGGATCGCGTCTCAAACGCGACGACATTCCGCACAAATGCCTGCTGCCCTTTGGCGACGAAACCCTGCTGTCGCGCCACCTCCGCATTCTGGAAGGGTTGGGGATCGACCGTGCGGTGCTGGTGGTGGGGCATAACAAGGAGGCCGTGAAGCGGTATACCGGCGGTCTGAACCTGAGCCTGCCGGTCGAGTTCGTGGACAATGGCCGCTACGCCACCACCGGCAATACGCTGTCTCTGGTTATGGGACTGCGCGGCCGGGTAGGGGATTTTCTGGTGATGGACGGCGACGTGCTGTACCCCCGGTCGGTCCTGGAAGAGTATGTCCGCCGGTCCCAACCTCCCTCCTTTGCGGTGACGCCGGTGGGCATCGACGATACCGAGGCCACCAAGGTACTCCTGCGGGCGGACCAGACCATCGAGTCGTTCGTGACCAAACGGGACCTGACACCGGCGGAACAATCCCAGTTTCGCATGGCGGGCGAGGCGATCGGCTTTTTCATGCTGACCCCGGAGGTGGCCGGCCATATCGTGGAGCTGTTCGACCGAGAGGAACCGCGCTTTATTCAAACCCTCTGGGAAATCATCTTCAATGAAATCACCCTGCAGGATGCCATTCGTCCCTACTCTATCCCAAGTGGGGGATGCATAGAAATAGATACGCAGGAAGACTACGAAGCGGCCCTCGAGCTGTATCGCTCCCAACCCGAAAAGTACTGAAAACCCCCTTCTTATGAGCCCTTGGGCCTTGGGCTAACATTATAATACGCTAATAAATATAGCCTTACCTGAATGAATCCCGAAAATCGAAGGGCCTGACCCTAAAATACCCCGATAATTTAATAAATTAGATACACAAAAAACTAAGATTTTAAAAATTTCATACAAATTTTAAAATCAATAAATTATTAACGTAATTTTTAGTTGTATAGTATTAATTAATAAGTGGTTTTCTAAGGTGTTTATATAAATTATAACTTTAGTGGTGGATGTAAATTTTTTGGCACGTCCTTTGCTTATTAGAGGAGTGGAATTTGGGATAACCCTTTTGAACCATTTGTTATTGATGGAGTGAAGGAAAATGGAAGTCTTACAAGGATTGGCGCAGCAACTTCAATTTTCGCTGACCACGAGTCAAATAATTATCAGTATTGGCATTCTGGCGTTAGGAGCCCTATGGGGACGTTTTAAGGCGGGAGCCTTGTTGTCCCTGGGGTCCTTTGCCTATTGGGGATACGCCGCCAATAAGACGGTGCTTTTCCAGATGGCGGCGGCCAACACCTATAGCATCTTTATGACCATGTTTTTAGGCCTGTTTTTGGGATTCCTGTTGATTTATGCCTGGATTTTGCCTTCCTCAAGGTAAACCTTCAAATTAAACCGGTCAATATCAGTGGGGGATCGACACCGTGTGGGACATTACGCATTGTACAGTCACCCTTGACATGATCATTCTGGTACTTGGTTTGCTCGGCCTGTGCCTGGTGTGGTCGCGTTATAAAGCGGCATCGTTCATCGTTTATTTATCCTCCGCGTATTGGATGTACACGCTCTACCAAACGGACCTGCTCCAGATCATCGGGCCCAACGCATTTTTCTGGTCGGGGGCGGTGGCGCTCGGTCTGGGCGGGATTCTGTTGACCATCATAAATCTGATGCCGGCAAGGTATTGATTTTCCCGAATCGTCTCCTCTCTCCTCCAAGTATTCATTTTCCCGGTTCCGGGGGGATTCCTCCTCCCAGGACCCGCGCCTTTTGTATCCCCTCTTTTTCCTCTTCCGCAAGTGTTATAATTGAAAAAAACATTAAAGCTCCTTATGAAAAGGGGCCGTCGGATTTTATGTTTGCGGGGCAATCCTTCCCATGCTGAAAAACTATAAAGCCGTGTTCTTTGATGTCGGGGGCACTTTACTGCACGTGCATCCGTCGGTGGGAGACGTATACGCCACCCATGCCCGCGACTTCGGGTTTACCGGCAGTGCGGACGATTTGACCCGCGAATTCAAGCAGGAATGGGCGAACATGGGCGGTCTGGAATCGCTGGGTAAGCAAAAGGGTGTGGCAGTGGAGCGGGCGTTCTGGCAGGAGCTGGTGCGCCGGGTGTTCGATTCGCACGGCGGCCTTAAAGATTTCGACCGCTATTTCGATCATATTTACGACGTGTTCCGGAGCCGGGACAGCTGGCGGGTGTACGAAGATGTGACGGAGTCGAGCCTGCTCGGCCAATTGAAAAACAACGGGGTGATTCTGGGGGTGGTCTCCAACTGGGATTCGCGCCTGCCGGAAATATTGAAGAACACGGGTCTCGCGCCCTATTTCAATTTCATTCTGGCTTCCACCGTGGTCGGCTCCGCCAAACCCGACGCCGGTATTTTCAATGAAGCGTTACAGCGGGCGGGCGTGCTGCCGGGGCAGGCCTGTCACATTGGCGACGAACCGGCCACGGACATCCAAGGGGCGCGCAATGCCGGCATCCACTCCATCCTGATCGACCGCAAGGGTCATCACAATGGCGAAGACATCGCCAAAGTGCAATCCTTCCACGCATTGGTCTGAACGACCGCTTTTCTCCAGCCCCTTTTTCTCTCCGGACCCGAACCGTTTCTATTCTATTTGAAAGTGGACAACGGGTCTTTTCCTTTTAAAGGATTTTCCCCCAGGTTGATACAGCGCACCCGCATGTGGGATTTCGGCCCGAGATTGATGATCACCGCGATGTCGTCGAACGTCACATCTTCTCGTCCCCGGAACCGGGCGACATTGATGGTCGCGGGCAGATCGAAGGCTCGCCTCTCACCCGGTTGCAGGATTTCATGGACGTACACCTTGTTGCCAAGCACCACGTTGAGGTCGGCATCCTCCTGGCCGATGTTTTCCACGAAGAAATCGTTGGCACACCGCTCGGCCTCTCCCGGTGCGATAATCCGGATTTTATCCACCCTGGTAGCGCTTTCATCCGCCCACAAGTTCGCGTGAATTCCGAGGACCACACACAGGACCAGAATATGAAAAAGGAAAATTTTTGTTTTCATGGACTGCCTCCAATTGAGGGTGGAACCTCACCCATGGTTGAGCCTGGGGAGCGGGACAGAAGCCAAGGGTCCGCCGCCACTCCCCGGGTTTTATTGGACTATTATTCCCTAAATATGGTCCCCCTTCAATATTTAGCAACGGGACAAATCTAATTACCTGAATTTTAGGCTATTACTCTGCCTTGAAGAGGGGTCCGGAGGGGGAGGGATTTAACCGGGCAGGGCCTGGGTCAGCACTTTGCGGCTTTGGGCGGTTATCGTTCGGTCCCGTGTTCGGAGGTTCTACCACGTTCCCAAAGCCGCCAGGCCACCCAAAGATTGATCATCACGAACAGCGGAACGCCGATCATTGACGCGATCGACATCGGATAGGTGAGCACTGCCCGTGCGTCCGGCAAACTGGTGAACACTTGGAATGGACCTGGCAAACCAAGTTGTAACATTATGGGTGCCGACGGCACGATGACCAATAAGCCAACCAGATTCCAAATCATGAACCCCTTTGTGCTGATTTCGCCGCGCTTTATTTTCCCTGCCATCCAAAAGGCCGAGATTCCGAACAGCAAGTCGGGAATGCCGACAACGGTTTCGAAGGAAGCCGGGAACTCTCCGATCATGGTCTTATAGGCGGTGCCCAGCGCGGCAATCCGCAGGCCGTGGAAATAGGCGAACCAGTGCCATGGGGTGTTATCGGCAATCCGGCGCATCCCGTGACGCACGCTGTCAAACAGGACCACCGGAAACACGCATACAGCGACTGGAATCAACTGGAGCCAGAAGCCGGGCAATAATTTGAGGATATCTTTGGAAATATAAACGCCGCGGGCGCCAAGAATGCTGGCGAGGATACCGTAGGCCGTGACCCACAGCAAATAGACATAGACCGGCTTTATGATGCCCTCCGCCGGAGCAAGACGGCTAGTGCGCCACGTCAAAACAAACATGAAGCCCAATTCGATGGCCAATAGGATGGGAGCTAATGAGATCGGCATCGGTTGTATTCCTGGTCCATTAAAGAAGCCCTTGCTGGTGCATCGCCTCAGCTTGTTTGACTGCCCGACTCACGTCTCCGAGACAACAAGTTCCGCTGGGATTGGTAACCTCGCATTGGCATTCCCCGGCCTTCACGCGGGCGGTTATGATTTTTGGAATTTCAGTTGAACCCTTGTTCCGAAAATCTGCTTGAATAGTCTGCCGATCATAATTGAAACAGTAACAGATGGGGATGGGATCCTCTTGTTCTTTAATCCCTACCCGCACCGAAAGCTGGTCTTTGGAAATAAGATGTTCACCCAGCGCCGAGACATAGACCGTATCGCAGTCCGGTGCATTGCAAAAATAGTAAGGTTGAGGGAGGAGGTATGATTGTATTTCGGGATTGACCAGGCTTTCTACCGTAATCCTACCTATGGGCTTAACCGCCTGTTCATTCATGGGACATACCGGCGGAACCCCATCGTGTTTGATGGAACAGCGTTTATTCATTTTCTTCATCCTTGAAAAGATGGTCTATTAAGATACGGCCCATTTGGTAAGCTTCGTCCACTGTAAGAATAATTGCTCCTGGGTGTCCGGTAAGCCACGTAGATGCTTCTTCAGAAGAACGAAAGAAATGGACCTGGTTGCAAAAAGCGCCGCGCACATCACAGCAAGCTTCTGAAGCCTTAGGGATTACTATGGAAACCACCGCACTGGCGGGCTCAAGGTCCTTAACTCCGTCAGGCGTAACTATAAGTTTGACTTCAACTTCGGAAACAGGACAAAGGGATTCTACACGCGCAGACTGCTTAAGAATAACGGGGAAGATTAAGGTGTCCAGCGCACACCATGTAAATAATTTATGGTCACCCACATGGAAATGGTGTGGGGTCGGGGTCAGTGTCAGGCCAGAACCTATAATGTTGCCCTCCTGATCGAACTCCACGCTTGGCATCAGGCCCAAAGCCGCAGTTATTTCGTCACGGGATATTCGTAGGGCCGTGGCAATTTTTTCAGGAGAAACAAGTTTCCCTTGGGCAATCAAATGTAAAAGTTGGGTAAACAGCCTGGGTTGATTTGAGCAGAGACTTTCCCGAATTCCGTCCGCCAGCGTCTTGGCAATTTCATCCAGATTTATTGGGTTCATTTGCCTAACCTCTTTTAATTGAAATTTATTACTCTAGTTAAGGAATCTCGTTTCAAATATGGCCTTCTTCCAGGTCTCGAAGATCGGCCCAGGTAATTACATCCGTGTGGGTGGGATCGATCTGGTTCCTCTGGTCCAGGAATTCAGCCATGGTTGCGGCGTCCGGTTTTCCATCCAGGATTTTGGCGTTCAAAAGATCCCGTTCCTTCCCGGTGCGGGAACCGCCGGCCGCCTCGGCCCATTCGGCCATTTGCCCGTCGTCGTTCGCTTCCGCCAAATCCGCGAAATCTTTCGGGTCGGTTTCCAGAAAGTTCAAAACATGCCGGTCGAGCGGGCAGGGATAAATGTATTCCCCCAGGGTGCTATTCCTAAGGGCACGCGCTTTGTCGATCATGCGGGGCAGATGAGCAATACCCGCCAGTGTGTCTTTCGAACTCCGGGGTACGGCAACGTTTAAATTCAGGGCTGTCACTTTTTCTGTAATAGTCATGGTTTTTCTCCTTTTAATATTGTTTATGCTGGATAAACATTTTTGAAATTGTTGTTGTTCAATGGGATAGATTGACCCACTCCTCTTCAGGGTGTAAGCACTATCTTGCCCGTATACTGTTTTGCCTCGAAGAGCGAGTGAGCTTCGTTTGCCTCTTCAAATGTGAAGCGCCGTTCGTGAACAAGCGGTTTGAGCTTACCGTCATCGACAAGCTTGGCGACTTCTCCAAGAATCTCACCATGCCTTTCGCGTCCAACGCCCGTGAGTAATGGAATTGACATGTTGGGAATATGAATGGTCAGGGCGCGCAGCATGGCCGGGGTCAGATCATGGGAACTGAAGGCCAGGATGTTGACCACCTGCCCTTTGTTTCTGGTGGCCACAAGAGAACGATCAAAATTTTGCCCCCCAACAGAGTCAAATACGATGTCAAATCCCTGGCCGTGGGTCAGGTTTTCGACATATTGTTCCACGGTTTGCTTTCGATAAAAAATGATGTCGTCCGCCCCAAGGTCGCGAACGATTTTCGCTTTGTCCTCAGTCGAAATTGTGGTTGCAACCCGAGCACCCTTACTCTTGGCCAATTGGAGAGCGACATGTCCGACGCCTCCGGTTCCACCATGAATGAGCACGTGCTGACCGGACTGAACGTTTGCGCGATCAATGAGACCTTCCCAAGCGGTGATGGCCACCAGAGGCAGCGCGGCCGCGGAAGCAAAGTCCAACGTGTGCGGTTTGTGGGCGACCAGGCGAGCGTCGGCAACCATGTATTCCGCCAGGGCGCCACCGTGGCCTTTAAAGCCACCCGCGCAGGCATAGACCTCATCGCCGGACTTGAATCGATCGACACCTTGGCCGACCGCGGAAACAACGCCGGCAACATCGCCGTGAAGAGCGGCGGGAAGCTCGGGGTTAAAGCCCATATCCTGCCGGAGAAACATGTTGTCGATAGGGTTCAAGCTCGTGGCTTTCACCTCGATGAGGATCTGCCCCGAGGCGGGCTCCGGGACGGGAATTTCAGCCGCTTCCAGGCGGGCTTCCGGTCCGTAGCTTCGCGTGAGATATGCTTTCATGATTTATTTTCACCTTTCTAATTTTGAAATTATTTTTAGTTTTGTTCTTTAGAAACTTGTTACATATATATTTCTTGCAAACCTATTAGTTCTTCTACACTAACGCCGGTGATGTGAGTGGTTATGCGGCAACAGTCTCGGTTTGATCCCATTTCAACCCATTTTGCTCAATGAGATGATCAACCAGTTTGGGAACGGCTCTGTGAGCGTTTTCGACGGATTGCCTATGCCGCTCGTCTCCAAATTCCTGGTATTCAATTGCAATAAGATGATCATCGACGGCGCCCAGAAATTTCGCACAGGTCCGAATATGGGGATCGAGGTGATTCCTGTGTTCCCGCACACCCCCCGGCTCAAAGCCGAACTCACCCCGCGAGGAGAGAACAACCAATTGTTTCCCGGACAGAGTAGGCTCAAGCGGCTCATCACCGCGCGCCAAATCGAACGTGAATGTTTTGTTGACACGGATAATTTGGTCAAACCACGCTTTAAGCGAGGACGGCATTCCGTAGTTATACATGGGTACCGCGAGCAAAATGATATCTGCACTTTCAATTTCGTCGATGAGAGTGTCCGAAAGTTGCAGCGTGGCCTGCTGGGCTTTGGTTCTTTCTTCTTCAGGTGTAAAGGCCGCGCCGATCCAGTCCTCACTGACCGCGGGGGGCGGGTTAAGGCCAATATCACGCTGGACGATCTTATCGGAAGGGCGCTGTTTCAGCCATTCATCGATAAAGCGCCCTGAGAGCCCGCGCGTCAGGGAACGTTCTTTCCGTGCGCTCACATCTATACGAAGAATTGTTATCATGTTACGCACCCCCAGCCGATTCATGATCCAATTTCACCATCCCATTTTGAATCTCTTCTTCCGAATACCTGGGGGTGATGTGTTGCGGACAGTTCCAGTCGAACGCATGGACCTTGAACACGATGATCCGTTCCACCGTGGCTTCGTAATCCGGCGCGGTCAATTGTTGCGCCAATTCCGGATGGTCGGCCGCATCCAGCACCTCGGCTTCCGCCCAGATTTTGAGCCGCCTTTTATTGGGATAATCCATCAGAAACAGCATCGTCTTGTTATTGTCAATGAAGTTACCCGTGCTGATGTATTGTCCGTTGCCGCGAAAATCGGCAAACGCCAACCGGCGGTCGTCGATCGCCTTCAGGAAACCTTTGGGACCGCCTCGGAATTGCATGTAGGGCCAACCGTTTTCGCCCACGGAGGACAAATAGAAACCGTCCCTATCTGCAATGTGCTTTTTCTCCTGCCAGGTGAGTTGGTTGCGAAATTTTCCACCCCGTTCCATTCTCGAGTAGGCGGTTCGCGTCCCGTACTTTTCCTGCAGTGTTTTGACACTTTCCGTAAAAGCGAGTTCAGTGAAATTGTCAGTCATGATATCCTCTCAAGGTTGGTGTAAGTTGTTTTTAGATCGAACCTCTGAAACTACCAGTAATGGTTGTTGATCTTTAATTTGCATGCTGTCCGGCCATCACTCCACCATCCACGGGTAGAATGGCTCCGGTAGTCCAACCGGCCCGCTCACTTGCAAAATAGAGAATAGCTTCCGTGATATCCTTCGGTTGACCGTTCCTTCCCAGAGGATGAAACCCGTTGAACGTTGGCAGCACCTGTTCCACTTCCTCAGGACTCATGAACGTGTTGTAAATCGGAGTCTCAACCACCGCCGGGGCAATGGCATTGACCCGAATGTTGTCCTTGGCAAACTCAATCGCCAGGTTATGCGTCAAAGCATGAACTCCTGCTTTGGCCGCCGAATAGGCGCTGGAGGGGGTCGCCCCGATTGCCTGGGTAGCCCACATTGATCCTATGTTGATAATGACCCCCGCCCCTCGCTTCTGCATTTCGGGGATAGCCGCCTGGGAGGCATAAAAGGTACCTCCCAAAATGCTGTTGACGTAGGAGTTATAATCGGCCTCGGTATGTTCGAGAAAAGGGGTCGGTTTAAAAACGCCGGCATTATTGATAAGGATATCCACCCCGCCGAACTTCTCCACGGCGGTTTGCACCAGGCGCGTGGAGGTTTCCCTTATACCGATATCGCCAGCCACAGTAGCCACGTTTTTCCCTGAGGGATCAAGCTCCCGTGCTGTTTCGGCCAACACGTTTTCGCGACGGCCGTTGAGAACCACTTTGGCCCCCTGTTGCAAAAAGGCGCGGGCGGAATCCTTACCAATACCCGTTCCCCCTCCTGTAATCAAAACGACTTTGTTTTTAAATTCTTTCATTTTTTTCTCCTTCTTTATTAATCGAGTTAAGGTAAATGCAACTTTTGCGATCCCACAGGTTCAATCGGTCAGCTGGAGAAATAGGAAGTTGTCTTGTCTTCAGCGATGCTCTGGATCTGCAAGCCCAGGCTCACTCTCTTGACCGTGAGGATTTTCCCGGCCATGGAAGTTCGGAAGGATTGGCCCAACTGAATCCCATAACGTTGCAGGAGTTTCTGTTGAAAGCGGCTCAGCCCGATTGCGCTGGGAACACCCTTCAAAAAAATTCGATTTTGAATTTTCTTCTGGAGGTCCTGGTCGAACACCCAGGTCAGGTTCGGCACCCTATTCTCTCGTTCGGGTCCCTCGACTGAAGCGGGAACAACCCTGTAATGAGTCCGAATCATGGGAAGCGATTGCAGATTCACAGCCGTCAAAGGTCCTACCGATCCCTCAAACCGCAAACCGGTGCTGGTCCGAGTCACACTCCACAGCTCACCCTGAACTTGAGTGATAAATGATTTACCGATTGTGATGCCGTATTTTTCCAGCATTCGCTGTTCCAGCCGGGAAAGCCCGACGGCCACTTCTCCACGGGCCAGGCTTTTATGGATCTTTTCCGCGACCACCGGGTCAAACATCCAACCCTCAGATATTTGCGTCCTACTTTGACCGGAATAGGACGGATCCTTACAACCTGCCAACAGCAGTGTGAAAGCAATTACAACTGCCAAAGTTTTAATATTTTTATTTTTCATTTGAGGTTTCTCCTAATATTGGTGTTCATCGAATGGTGTTAAAAATGTTTCCCTTCCTTGGCGGGGTTGGGAGAGTTTGATATCGCTTTTGATCGGTCCTCATGATTTGCCGTGCGATCAGTTTTCTTTAATCCTATAAAGCAGGTTCCATGCCAAAATTACGCGTGTCATTAACTCGTTATTTTTTGATAGGTTATGAGATTTAGGAAGGATTCCGGTAGCTGGCGAAATATCGTAATTAGCGAAATTTAGTGGGTAAAATACGAAAAATTGGAATAAATTGAAGGCCTGAAAGCGGATTCTGAAAACCAATCCCAGGCAAAAAATCCTCAGCAGGAATTAAAAGATGCGTCCTAGTTGAACAAGCTGATATCGGAGTCGGCGGAGGGTGGGATGGCTCAAATCCTGGGACCTTGACCACTCTACGGGAGAAGTTGATCAAAATCGGCGCAAACCAAGGAAGAGGTCTGTTTCAAAAAGGCAGTTGATTGCAGGTTCCTTATTTAAAGGCCTCATTGGTTGACAGGGTAAGTCGAAAATGGCAAAATCCGAGCCAAATCCAAACAAAATTTATAGTCTCAAAAGGCGATTTGCTTAATCAAGGCAAATTTTCAAGAGTATTACCGGTTTAAATGAGAAATCTCGGATAGAACATTCGGTATAGAAAGTTGAGTTATGGCACACACAATTAAAGAGAGGAAAAAGTCATGAAAAACCTAGCTAAACATTACCCAAACAAATCCGCTATGCCTTGGATTGCTCATGTGCTGGCAATTATGGGCGCCTTAGGGATACTAGCCTCCACAGGCTGTGAGGCGGCCCGAAAAACGCCGGCTGAGCACAGCGCAACTCTTCATAAAACAGTCAAGGTAGACGGTTTGAATATCTTCTATCGTGAGTCCGGCAACAGAAATCGACCCACCATTCTGCTGCTGCACGGTTTTCCGACATCCTCTCACATGTACCGTAATCTTATGGTGGATTTGTCTGATAGCTATCATCTGCTGGCACCGGACTATCCTGGGTACGGCAACAGTGATCAACCCCCCATGAAAGACTTTGACTACACCTTCGACAACCTGGCAAAAGTTGTCGACGGGTTTCTCGACGCCGTTGGGGTTGAGAAATTCAGCCTCTATCTCATGGATTACGGTGCGCCGGTGGGATTTCGCATTGCTGCGAAGTATCCTGAACGAGTTGAGGCGCTGATTATCCAAAACGGTAACGCCTATGAAGAAGGCTTACGAGACTTTTGGATTCCAATAAAAAAATATTGGAATGCAAGAACTCCGGAAAATGCTAAGCCGCTCACAGAGTTTATCACTGTCGAAGGCGTGAAATGGCAATTCACCCACGGTGTGCGCAATCCAGAAGTTATTAGTCCAGATAATTGGAATATCGATATGCGCCACCTGACCCGTAAAGAAAATCCGCAGATTCAACTCGCACTCTTTTATGACTACCAGAGTAATGTCCCACTCTATCCGAGTTGGCAAGAGTACTTTCGTAAGCACCAACCGCCAACGCTAATCGTTTGGGGAAAGAATGATTTCATTTTTCCAGCAGAAGGAGCACACCCTTATAAACGGGACCTGAAAGACCTCGAGTTTCATTTGCTCGACACCGGGCACTTTGCTCTTGAGGAAGACGGCAAGCTCATTGCGGAGTATATGCGCAAGTTTTTAGACAAGAAAGTGAAGTAGATTGGCACAATAAGAAGGCCAATCGCAATTGGAAGAAGATTCAAGATAAGCGTATGGCTAGTCTATGATTTCCTTCCTCATGTGAATTCCATCTCGCTAAGAGGCTTCCACTTCTTCGGGTACCCCGCCCAAAATCACCGCGAAGGAGGATCCGTGAAAAACAATAAAATTAAGACTTCCTGCGGTTTGGCCCATCGATTCGGGGAGAGACGCAGTGTTTTTTAAATTTAATTGGTTCAAGTTGTTACTCTTGATCCTTTTATTTGGGATGATGGGTTTGCTGGCTTGGAAGAGTGATTTGCAGGATTGGACTGATCCTATACTGATTGCTGGCCTCTTTGAGGAATGGGGCTCGCTCGCCCCCTTGGTCCTTATGCTCGTGATGGCTGGGGCCGTGGTTATATCGCCTATTCCGAGCGTACCCTTGGATGCCGCGGCGGGGGCATTCTTCGGTCCATTTTTGGGAACCGCCTATTCCCTTTTGGGCGCTGAGGCCGGGGCGTTAATCAGCTTCTTCATTACACGGGCCTTAGGGAAAGA
>Ga0209997_10000062_pt1 | contig 29535 bp, 36 predicted proteins | sample CR04metaG_FD_182079 | JGI IMG/M metagenome (GOLD analysis project Ga0209997, IMG submission 182079) | Deep subsurface microbial communities from Mariana Trench to uncover new lineages of life (NeLLi) - CR04 metaG (SPAdes) (version 2) | ecosystem: Environmental > Aquatic > Marine > Ocean trench...
TAATTTTTGTAAAAAATGGACCTTGTCCAATTTTTACAAAAAATCCAACAGCAGGATCTAATACAATTTTTTCAGATGGAACATGTGATTTTTTTGCAATTTTCAAGCTTTCTCGAAGCAGTTTTTTGGTTGTAGTAATTGGATTCCCAGAAACGGTTTTAGAATCATATGCACACAGAATCAGAGATGGAACAAATTCTGAAATAACCTCTTGCATTTTTCTATCATACTTTAAACCAGAAATGTCATTTATTATCTCAACTCCGTGTTCTAAAGCATCTCTAGCAACTTTAGCCCGACATGTATCAACAGAGATTGGGAGATTGGATATATTTTGAATTATTTTAATTGCATGAAGAATTCTTTTTGATTCGACTTTTTCAGATACTACTGTAGATAAGTAAGGTGCTGTAGACATGCCTCCAACATCGATAAAATCTGCACCTTCATTTTCCATCTGTTTTACAAAATTTTTTATGTCAGTTTTGGTTGTCTTGACAGATTTTTTGTAGAATGATTCAGGGCTGGTATTAAGAATGCTCATTATACGTACAGGGTTTTTTCCTCCTACTCGTACATTTCCAATTGTAGTCACATCATTTATCAAAAACTAATGCAATTTGAGTCATATGATGATTTCAGGTTGGAAAAAGAGGTATTCAGATATTTTGAAAGAATTCAAGTATAGTGAAAAAAAGGATAGAGAATCAGCCATACTTTTAAACTCAATTTTAAAAAAATCAAATGTTAATGAAAAAATTATCAATTTGGTAAAAGGCAAAACAGTTTTTGTGATAGGTTCTGGACCTTCATTATCAACTGCTATTCCAAAATTAAAAAATTTCAAAAAATCAATAAAAATTGCTGCAGATAGTTCAGTTAAACACCTTGTAGAAAATGGAATTATTCCAGATATTATCATTACTGATTTAGATGGGGATGAAAATACATTAAAAAAAATTGCTAAAACAAAATCAATATTTGTTGTACATGCACATGGAGATAATATAGAAAAACTAGAATTTTCAAAAAAATTCAAAAATTGTATTGGAACAACTCAATCAAAACCTTTTAGTAAAATACAAAATTTTGGAGGATTCACAGATGGAGATAGAGGAGTTTTTCTGGCTAATCATTATGGTGCAAAAAAAATTATTTTGTTTGGAATGGATTTTGGAGATCGGATTGGAAAATTTTCAAATACAAAAAAATCAGAAAGAAAAACAAAATTAATGAAATTACAAAGAGGAAAATCACTTTTGGAATGGCTATCAACTATTACAAAATCAGAATTGTTTACCACATCAAAGCCAATTAACGGGTTTAAAAAAATATCATACAAAGATGTGAATGTTATAATTACCTAGAATGCATTTAATACCCATCCCTCATTTATCAAATTATGAAATTCTCAGAGGAACAAGTGAAAGACATTGTTACTTTGAAGGAAAGTTTGATCGAGCAAATTGACAAACATCAAGAATCCATAGAAATGTTAGAAAAAAATATCATAATTTTGGATTTATTCTTAAAGGATTCTAGTTTTACAAAAGCTTCACAGTTAGGAACAAGAAAAGTAGAAATTCAAAAGAAAACAGAGGATGTAAAAAAACCTGAAGAGAATCCAATTCCAATTAAAAGAGTAGGTGATGGTAAAGTAATTGCCAATGCATATGTCACACCAGATCAAGTTTCCATAATTTTAGATGATGAAATTGAGATTAGTGTTGATACTCCACCCTTCAAATCATTCTTCTTAGACAGAATAATTGGAGAGATGAAAAAGAAGGATTTAACAGAAGTGGAAAATGGAAAAATCCAAAAAGAATCAATTATTGATTACATTATAAACAAAAATGGAACAGACATTAGAGAAATTATTATCAAAAACTATAGGCAAAAAGATAGAGTAAATGAGATAATCAATACAGCAGGATGGTCATTAACACGAATGCTTGAAAATATCAAAAAGTGATAACATGGATAAAATTGTAGTTTTAGATTTCGGGTCACAATACAGCCATTTGATTTGTAGAAGAATTAGGGAATTTTCTGTTTATGCAGAACTTGTTCCTTTTGATATTAGTGATGAAGAATTACAAAAACACAATCCAAAGGGAATAATTTTTTCTGGAGGTCCATCAAGTGTTTATGATTCAGATGCTCCAATTCCAGAAGATAAAATTTTTGATATGAATTTACCGTTACTTGGAATTTGTTATGGACATCAATTAATTGTTAACAAATACGGTGGTAAAATAAAAAGAGCAAACAAAGAATATGGTTCATCTTTACTTACAATTGACAATGATAAAGATCTGCTAAGTGGTGTAGGAGAATCAGTCAGGGCATGGATGAGTCATGGTGATGAGGCAGAAGAAATTCCACCAGGATTTCAAGTAATAGGGCACACAGAAAGTGCAAAATCTGCTGCAATTGCATCAGAGGAAAAATCAATCTATGGAATTCAATTTCACCCTGAAGTAGTGCATACAGAACAAGGTACTGAAATTCTTAAGAATTTTGTTTTGAAAGTTTGTAAAGCAAAACAAGATTGGACCATGGAGGGTTTTATTGATACAACTGTAGAAAAAATTTCAAAAATTGAAGGAAATGTACTTTGTGGAGTTAGTGGAGGTATAGATTCAACTGTATCTGCATTACTAATTCACAAAGCAATTGGAGATAGACTCAAATGTGTTTTTGTAAATAATGGTTTGTTACGATTAAACGAAGAAACAGAAATTGAGGAAATGTTCAAAGATAATTTCAATGTAAATTTTACAGCAGTTAATGCAGCTGATGAATTTCTTGGAAAACTCAAAGGAGTAGAAGATCCTGAAAAAAAGAGAAAGATTGTAGGAGAGGAATTTATTCGTGTTTTTACTGAATTTTCTGAAAAAAATGGTCCTTTCAAATGGTTAGCTCAAGGCACACTTTATCCTGATGTAATTGAAAGCGGAGTTTCAAAGGGACCAGCAGCTGTAATAAAGTCTCATCACAACGTAGGAGGGTTACCAGATTGGCTCAATTTAGAAATTTTAGAACCGCTAAGAGAATTATACAAAGATGAAGTAAGAAAGATAGCAAAAATTCTAAAAGTTCCAGAGAAACTTTTCATGAGACATCCATTCCCTGGTCCAGGACTAGCTGTTAGAATAATAGGAGAAGTAACCCCAACAAAACTGCAGATTGCCAAAGTAGCAAGTAAAATTGTCGAAGATGAATTAATGAAGGCTGACTTGTATGACAAAGTTTGGCAAGCTTATGCTGCAGTTGGAGATGATAAAGCAGTTGGTGTTGTTGGTGATGAAAGAAGATATGGAAACATTGTAATGATACGAGTTGTGGATTCTATTGATGCGATGACTGCAGATTGGACAAGACTTCCACATGGTCTTTTAGAAAAAATGAGCAATAGAATTACAAATGAAATTGAAGATGTCACATGGGTGACTTATACCATTTCAAGTAAACCTCCTGCAACAATTGAACCTCAGTAGTGAAAAAGATGGAATACAAAAAAATTTGTGATGAAATTTTAGAATGTGATAAAAAAATTAGATATGTGGGCACATATGATTATGGTGAACTTTATGACAAAATGAGACCAGGATTAAAGAGTCATTTATCAAGAAAAGAAACTGAGTTGTCTTTATCTCAGGCAATATACAGATGGTCTACCCGTAAAAAAACTGCAGAAAAAATTGGAAAGCCTATGTTTGCATTAGCAAAATATGAGAAAATTTATCGAGTAACTGTTCCTATTGGAGGAGCAGGATTAATTTTGATTACTACAGAATTAGATGTAAATATAATTGAGATTGTCGATAAGATTTTGAAAATCAAAAATAAATACTCTTAATAATTTTTCAATCAGAGAAGACAGGCACCAAAAACCCCAGCAGAATCACCCAATTTGTTTTTCAGAATTGGAGTATCAACTAAATCTGAAAAGACTTTGTTGTAAACTGATTCTTTTCCTTCAGTATATAAAAAATCAATATTTGATAAACCTCCACCTAAAATAATTACATCAGGATCTAAGATGTCTATTACATTAGCAAGACCATATCCAAAATTTTCTAAAAATTCATTTTTCCATTTTTGTCCAATCTCATTATCAGTGTTGGAAAGGATTTCAGGAAGAGATTGTGATTTTCCAGTTAATTGTCTCCATTGTTTTTCCAATGAAGGACCACTGATGTAGGTCTCTACGCATCCAGTTTTGCCACAATAGCAAGAATTGCCATTGCGATGTAATGTATGGTGTCCCCATTCTCCTCCAATGTTAGTTCTACCAAGATGAAGTTTTCCATCAATCACAATTCCGCCACCAACACCAGTACCCATAATTACACCAAAGACCGTGCCAAATCCACTAGCGGCGCCCATTTTAGCTTCAGCCATTGCAAAACAGTTAGCATCATTTTCTATAGATATTTTTTTTTCTAGTTTATTTTCTAGATCTTCTTTTAGTGATTTTCCAATCAAGCATTGTGTATTACTATTTTTAATTAATCCAGTTTGTTTAGAAATTGCACCAGGTGTACAAATGCCTAAAGAAAAGTCAGAAATATTTACAGATATCTCTAAGACTAGAGATGAAATAGCGTTGATAATTTTTTGATAATCATTTTGTGGAGTTGAAATCCTTTTTCTCTCTAAAACATTTAGATTTTCATCAAGTAGAACTGCTTCTGTTTTAGTACCACCTAAATCAACACCAATTTTGTACAACAATAATTTATAAAAATTAAAAGGCTTAAGTTTTAACTAAAATTTATCCCATTGGAGGCATGCTGCTGCCACTTGAAGCCCCAGAAATAGCAATTACATCATCTATTCTGAGAATCATGCATGCTGCCTCTGTTGCAGATTTGATAATCTGTTCTTTTACTACAATTGGTTCTACAACATCAATAGCCAACATATCTGCAATCTTTGTGTTTCTAGCATCAATACCAGTCCATTTAAAACCCTGATTTTGTTTTGCTCTGAGATTAGCCATTGTGTCAATTGGATCCATGCCTGCATTTTCAGCAATAGTTAGCGGAATTGTCTCTAATGCTTCAGCATATTTTTTGATTGCAAGTTGTTCTCTTCCATCAAAATTGTCCGCCCAGTCCTTGAGTTGTGAGGCTGCAAATGACTCAGGTGCACCTCCACCTGCAACAATTTCAGGCTTTTCAATTACATCTTTTACTACCATTAGAGCGTCATGAATTGAACGATCAACTTCATCAATTACTCTTTGAGAACCACCACGTATTAGTAAAGTGACTGATTGTGGATGTTTACATCCTTCGATGAATACCCATTTGTCAGATTCAACTTTCTTTTGATGAGCCAAATCAGCATAACCAAGGTCTTTTTCTGAAAGATCATCTAGGTTGTTAATTACACGTCCACCCGTAGCTTTGGAAAGTTTAGTCATATCGCTTTCTTTGACACGGCGAATTGCCATAATACCATATTTTGCAAGATAGTGTTGTGCAATGTCATCTATTCCTTTTTGACAGATCAAAACATTAACTCCAACATCATGTAACTTGTCAACCATAGTCTTTATCATGCGGTTTTCTTCATCTAAGAACATCTGCATTTGTGTCGGATCAGTGATTCTAATTTCAGAACTCATTTCGGTTTTTTCAATTTCTAATGCTGAATTTATTAATGCAATTTTTGCTTTTTCAATTTTTGTGGGCATTCCACTATGAACAATTTCTTTATCTAAAACAATACCATCCACAATTTTTGTGTCTTGAATTGAACCACCTGTTTTCTTTTCAACTTTGAGATTTTCAAGATCAACAGTATAATCATCACCTTTCTTAATCACAATGCTAAGAACTGCATCAACTGCAATTTTTGATAGAATACCACTATCTTCAGAAATTAATTTTGATTGCATGCTAGTCATTGCAATTTTGATAAGAGTTTCTTTATCATCAGGTTTTATTTTCTTTGATAATTCTGAGTAAATTTCAAGAGTTTTTTCAGCAGCTGCCTGGTAACCCTCAACAATAATTGAAGAATGAACATCTTTTTTGAGTAGATCCTCTGCTTTGGCTAATAATGCGCCTCCAAAAACAACAGAAGAAGTCGTACCATCACCTACTTCATTATCCACTGTTTTAGCGATTTCAACTATCATTTTGGCAGCGGGATGCTGAACATCAATTTCTTTTAGGATGGTTGCACCATCATTTGTAATAGTCACATCGCCTAAGGAGTCAACTAGCATTTTATCAAGACCTCTTGGTCCAAGACTGCTTCTAACTAACTCGGCAACTAATTTTGCTGCAGCAATATTATTTTGTTGGGCATCTTTACCTTTTTGCTGTAATGCGCTCTCTTTGAGAACTAAAATAGGTCCATTTGGTCCTTGTTGAATTGATGCCATAGATTATGCATCAACCCCACGAATCCCCCTTTTTAACATTACTTAGTTTATTGGCTGAATATAATTTTGTTTTTTCACATCAACAATCCCACCTGAGAGAATTCTAACAGATGGCAAAGCCAAGAAAGGTAAGAATAAAGGAATAAGATAAGGTCTGGCAAATTTACATCCTGAATCTACAATAGAGTTATTGATTTTTTGAAAATTTGATGAAACCTTTTCAAAAGAATCTGTGGAAATAATTCCTGCAAATTGCAAAGGCAAAGAAGCTAGAATTTTGCCAGATTTTACTACAACTAGTCCGCCCTGATTCTTAATAATATGATTGGAAGCAATTGCCATATCAGAATCATTGGAACCTATTACTATCATATCATTTTCATGAAAACTCCAAGTTGAAGCAAAAGCACCTATATCTGCTCCAAAGTTTTCAAGAAATCCAATGGTATGTCGATTTGTTCCATGAGTTCTATCAAAGGCTGCAACTTTCCAAACATCAGAATCTAAAGAGGCAGAGACGTGACCGTTTTTTGAATGGAGTTCAGCAGAACCAATCTTGGTAATGATTTCAGTTTGCATAAAGATAGTGTTTGCAAGAACATCTTTCTTTTTTGATTTAATAAGAAAATCATTTTCTGAGAATTTTTTTAATTTGACAGTTTTTTTAATCCAAGATGATATTGTTTTTTTCTTGATAGAAGTCACAATACTTCCATTTGAGACTACAAGTTTTCCTCCCACAAAGACTTTGCTTGGTTTGAATGATTTCAAATCATTGAAAATGAGAATATCTGCTAGTTTTCCAGGTGCAATTCCACCAAGATCTTTTCCCATATTGTAATAGTCAAAATTATTCTTGGATGCCATAGTAATTGCATCTATTGGTTTTAGACCAAGTTTGATTGATTCTCTGATGCAGTGATCAATGTGACCAAATTTTGTAATATCTAGTGGATTAAGACCATCAGAGCAAAACATTAAGCGATTAAGGTATGTTCCGTGAGACAAAATACGAGGAATAATTTCCTTCAAATCACGTCTTATAGAACCCTCCCTAATCATTACCCACATTCCAAGACGTAATCTTTCTAAAACTTGAACAAAATCAATTGGTTCGTGACAAGAGAGTATCCCTGATGAAACGTATGCATTAAGTTTTTTTTCACTTATACCTGCAGTATGTCCATTAATTATGCAATCACATTCTAACATTGTTGAAAGAGATTTCATTGTTTTAGGTTCACGTTGAGTAACTTTAGTCCATGAAAAAACTTCTCCCAAGCCTAGAACATGAGGATGTTTTACCGCAGATTTTTCTTGCGATAACGAGAGAGATTTAGTGTTACTAAATTTTGCATCAACAGGAAGACCTCCAGGAACTACTTGGAAAATCCTTATTGGTAAATCTTCACCAAGTTTGAGAAATTCTTGAAAACCTTTGTAACCTGTAACGCTAACAACATCAATTGGATCAGAAAAAAGAGAGGTAACACCACAAAGAAGTGACTTTTTTGCAAATTCAGATGGTAGTACAAACTGGTCAATATGTAAATGAGGATCTGCAAAACCTGGACTTACGTATTTGCCCTCTACATCAATGACTGTCGTTTTTGGACCCAGTGTATGTTCAGCATCTGGACCAACATAGGCAATCCTATCATTAATTATTGCAATCTGAGTTTTTGGAATAATTTCTTTAGTATAGACCGACAACAAATTACAATTTTTTAAAATAAGATCGGCTTTTTTGTCGCCCATTGCTACAGAATTCAAAGAAGAGATCGAATTTGCTAGACTTGAATTCACGGTTATTAATCTGGTTTTGCATCTATTATAGATTCAATGCTTAAATTACGGTTGAAGAGGTTTTGTTGATATGAACATTCCCAAGGTGATGAGAAAGTATTGTCCTAAATGTAAAACACATACTGAACAAAAGGTTTCCATTTACAAGCCTGGAAAAAGACGTGGTTCTGCTAGAGGCGAACGCCGACATGCAGAACGTAAACGAGGATATGGTGGACAGAAATTCCCAAAACTAGCAAAACCAGCCAAAGTTACAAAGAAAGTTGCTCTTATTATGACATGTACTGTGTGTAAAAAGAAATACAATAAACCAGGCATTAGAATTAAGAAATTTGAGTTGATAGCAGTATGAAAAAAGATCATATTGAAATTCCAAAACCATCTAGCAAATTTCTAAAAGTTAACTGCGATGAATGTGGTGAATCTCAAGTAGTTTATTCTCATGCATCAACATTAGTTGCATGCAATTCCTGTGGTAACACCATTGCAGAACCAACAGGATCAAAAGCCAAGATAAATGGTAAAATCTTAGGCAGTGCTGAGTAAATCATAGTCTTGTTTTGTATTTAGATTAAATGCAATTCTCTTATCATCAATTATAACATAATTTTCATCTAAATTTTCAAATGAAGAGATTTTTTTTGAATTCACTAAAGAGATTCCTGTATAATGACATGCTTGATTATCAAAATTTACAGAATAATCGGATTTAATTCCAAGAGTAGTTAAGAATTTGTTTGTGACAAGAATACTAGTCCAAATATTTTGAGAATCATATTGATTTACAATTTTTTGTATAACTTCTTTATCTAATAAGGGCAAATCACCAGAAGCAACTAAAACTGTATCATTGATAGTTTTAAGTGCTAAATTTAGATCTTCTGCATAGCCAATTCCAGGAGTATCAAAAGTTTCAACATTATTTTCTTGTAGCAACTTTTTTGTTTTAGGAGAATTGGAACTAGTAATAGCTAAAATTTTTGAAAAACAATTTGAATTTATTAACGAGTCAACGACATGAAGGATTACAGGTTTTTTGTATTTGAGTAATAGTTTTTCATTATCTAAATTCATGCGAATGCCTTTACCACCTGCCATTACAAGACCAATCATATCGATACAAATACCATCAAAGAAGCCAATCTTGTAAGTTCGTTAGTAGCACCAAGAACATCGCCAGTAATTCCACCAAAACTACGAGTAGATATGACTAGAAGAAATAATGTTAGAGTGACAGTTACACCAAGCATTAGTAACCCAGTAGTTTCACCAATAACAATTATTGGGATTAACATTATGATGAATGCAGCTGCAAGTTTTTTCTTATCTTTCATTATCTTAACAAAAGGAGAATTTGAGCCTAGTGAGGCAGAGTTTCCCAAACTAGCCATTAGAACCATTGAGAATTTTGCCAAAATTTCACTAATCAGAATTGCCCTAAACAAATCAAATCCACTTGTAAGAGAAATTGTTATTATCAAACCAACAAGATACAAAACAATTCCAACAATTCCTGCGGAACCTGTAGAAAGATCTTTCATTGCTTTAAGCTTTCTATCTTTGCTTCCCTTTACCATGAGCCCATCAGCGAAATCAGCTAAGCCATCTGCATGATGGATTCCAGTAACAATTGCAATAGAAGCAACTACTAACAAGCTAACTAGTATAGGATCTAAAAAGAAAGATAATCCAAAACCAAAAGAACCAACTAAAAGTCCAATTGCAATTCCAACAATGGGAAAAAGATACATGTATTTTGCAATATTTTCCAAGGTTGCATTTGACGATGGAAAGATTGTCAGAAAAGAAAAAACAGAACCAATTTCTTTAAGCATAAATCCACCATCCAGCCAGTGATAAAACAGTAATTATTGGAATGGTTACTATTACAAAGAAAATAATCGAAGTAAGTTTCATCATTGTAAGTGCTGAGTTTACATGTTCTTTTGTTAGTATTATTTCGCCATTACCTAACTTGTAGTTATTTGTCTTTTCAAACTTTGTTTCAAGTGCGCCTGCGAGTGCAGCCATGGTATATCCTGCATTACGGCTTTCAGTTTTTTTAGCATCTCTTATCATTATCTTGTATGATTCCTTCCAATTGTTTTGTAAAATGGCAGCTGAAATGATCATTACTAATCCTGTGAGTCTGGATGGAATATAATTTAAAATTGTGTCACAAGTTGCGCCAAACCATCCTACATTTTTAAAAATATCAGTCTTGTATCCAATCATTGAATCTGCAGTGTTAATTACTCTATACACAAATGCTCCAGGCAAGCCAAAAAGAGCAAAATAGAATAGAGGTCCAGTAATTCCATCGACAGTATTTTCACTGATGCTTTCAAGCACACCTGAAATAACGTGATTTTTGTCTAAATTCTTGGTATTTCTCTTAACAATCATTGATAGATTTGTTCTAGCCATATCGAGATTGTCTTGGTCAAGTGACTCCAATACTGCTTTGGCATGTTTTTCCATTCCATGAATAGCAATAGTGGTTTTTAGTAATAATCCGCCGATAATTACAGATACAATTAATGAAATAAAATCAATTGAAATCAAAGATATTCCAATACTTAATGTCAAAAGCAACAAAATTACAATACTTGAAGTAATTGTTACAATTAGAATTCCTCCAAGTTTTTCTATAACATGATTTTGGTTTTTTGCAATAGGTGTTAGTTTTGCAATTAATCCACCAATCCAAGCTGTTGGATGATATCTATTTTTAGGATCTCCAAATATCAAATCAAGAAATATTGCAATGCCAACAACAAGGATGGATTCAAGGATCATTGTAACATTCTCTCAATTGATCTGATATCGATGTTTGATTTTACAGTTTTTGCTAACTTGTTTAATTCATTGTCAATTTTTGAAATATTTTTCTTGGTCCAAGCAATATCTTTAGGTTTTGCATTAAGAGAATCTTCTTCAGGTAAGTTCAGTGTCATCATTGGAATAATACCCATAACAGGTACTTTTGTAATATTTTTGAGTTTTTGAAATCCTGGCTTTAACACATCAATATCTCCTCTAAACTTGTTAAAAACAAAACCTTTTACTAGTTTTTGATATTTTTTTTCAATTAGTGCCATTGTTCCAACAATACTTGCAAATGATCCACCTTTGTCAATATCAGATATCAACAATACAGACGCATTGGCCTTTTGTGCCATCCTCATATTTGCAATATCAAATTTTTGTAAATTAATTTCAGCAGGTGAACCAGCACCTTCTAAAATTATCAAATCAAAATTTTTCTGTAAAGTTTTCAGTGATCTAGATGCATTCTTAATTCCTTCCAAGTTTACAAATTTTTCATAATAGTCTTTTGCATGCATTTTCTTGTAGCGCTTACCATTTAGATACACCATACTATAGTAATTTCCTAATGGTTTGAGCAAGATTGGATTTAAGTCAGGAGTAATATCACACCTTGCACCAATAGCCTGAATAGCTTGAGCACGAGAAATCTCAAAGTCAGGCGTAATATATGCAAAATTTGACATATTTTGTGATTTGAATGGTGCTACATTGTAACCTTTGTCTGAAAAAATTCTACATAGAGCTGCAACTAATGTTGTCTTTCCAGCACCCGAAGATGTTCCTTGAATCATTAAAGATTTCATGTAATTCTCTCCAATGCTCTTATTAGTTTTAGATTATCCTTATGAGACTTTATAGCTATGCGAATATAATGATTATTTAATCCTCTAAAATTTTTACAATCACGAATTAAGATCTTGTGTTTAAGTAATCTTTGTTGCAGTTTTGTTGAATCATATTTTGTTTTGATTAAAATAAGATTCGTAGATGAATCATGACATTCGAATCCATCTAGTTCAGCAATTTTATTTTTTAGATATCTGAATTCTTTTTTAATGACTGATTTTGATTTTGCAAGATGAGATTTATTTTTAAGAGCAATGCTTGCTGCGTTTTGTGCTAGAGAATTTACACTCCATGGAATTTTTATTTTTTGTAAAATTTCAATTATTTGTTTAGAGGCAGCAGCATATCCAATTCTTATTCCAGGTAATCCAAAAGATTTTGTTAAAGAACGTAAAACAAGAAGATTGTCATATTTTTTCACATATGATATAACTGATTCATTTGATTCTGGAACCAATTCAATAAAACATTCATCAACAAATACAATTGAAGATAGTTTTTTTGCAGTTTTGATTATTGAAAGTAGTTGTTTTTTTGATAAAAGTTTTCCCGTAGGATTATTAGGATTACAGAGAAATACACATCCATTTCGTGGGATTTGTGAAATAAATGAATCAATATTTTCAGATAAATTCATTGTTTTAAAATATGAAATTTTACAGTTGTTGAGTTTTGCAGCTGTTTCATATTCTTGAAATGTTGGAATAGGTATCAAGACTTTGGTTTTATTTGATAGAAGTGCAAAAGAAAAATTATAGATTATTTCAATTGCGCCATTTCCAACTAATAGATTTGATTTCTGTAAGCATGTGTATTTTTTTAGGCTTGAAATTAGTGCTGACGAACGAAAATCAGGGTAATTTTGGAGATCATCCAAATTTTTTTTGAGAATTGTCTTTACAGATAATGGGATTCCAATAGGTGAAATATTAGAACTAAAATCTATAACATGTGGATCAGAGTTTTTTATGGAATTTTTTCCACCATGTATTATGGGAACATGTCTAATAATGGAGGACTTTGTTCGTATTCTCACAATTTCAAATAGAATTAGGCGATTTAGTATGTTTTGCTAATTCAGAAAACGATTATTAATTGACTGCGATCAATTATCAAATAATGGACAAAAAAAGAGTTGCAATTATTGGTGTTACGGGTTCTGTAGGTCAGGAATTTGTGCAATCACTAAATAATCATCCATGGTTTCAAGTGACTCAAATTGCAGCATCTGAACGATCTGCAGGTAAAAAATACCTAGATGCAATCAGGGATTCAAGCGGAATTATAGCATGGGATGCAGATGGAGAAATTCCAGAATATATCAAAGAAATGGCAGTCAAATCAATTGATGAATTAGATGTTTCCCAATTAGATTTGGTATTTTCTGCAGTTGAATCTGAAGCTGCAAGAGACATTGAAACTAAAATGGCAGCTGATGTCCCAGTTATCTCAACTAGTTCTGCTTATAGATATGAAGATGATGTACCAATACTCATTCCAGGAATTAATGACGAACATGCAGAGTTGCTTGAAATTCAAAAGAAAAATAGAAACTGGAAAGGTTGGGTAGCGCCTCTACCAAATTGTACTACAACCGGTTTGGCAATTACACTGAAACCATTACTTGATAAATATGGGGTAAAAAAAGTACTGATGACATCAATGCAGGCAATATCTGGTGGTGGAAAATCAGGCGTATCTGCAATGGGAATTATGGATAACATAATTCCCTATATTCCAAAAGAAGAAGGAAAAGTAAGACTCGAAACAAGAAAAATTTTGGGAAAACTAAAAGATGGAAAAATTGAAGATGCAGATATTAGAGTTAGTTGTACCTGTACTAGAGTTCCTGTATTAGATGGACATACTGAATCTGTTTTTGTTGAAACCACTAAAGAAATAGATCCAGTAAAAGCAAAAGAAACCTATAATCAATACAATAAAGAGATCTCGGTAGTAGGATTACCATCAGCTCCAGAAAAATACTATGCGTTTCATGAAGATCCAACAAGACCTCAACCAAGGCTAGAAAGATCTGTTGGTGGCGGAATGACTACAACAATTGGAAGAGTAGAAAAAGAGGAATTGTTTGATCATGGACTCAAATACATATTGTTCTCCCACAACAAGAAAATGGGTTCAGCAAAAGGTGCAGTTTTGCTAGCAGAAATGCTATACAAAAAAGGCAAGATTTAGAGTATTTTTTGCAATTTTTACAATAATAACTTTATAAGAACCAGAAATCTAGATCGACTTGGGTGTTTTAAACGGTTAAAGTAGATGATTTAGATTTACAAATTTTATCAGAATTATCTAACGATGCATCAGTTTCGGTTCCACGTTTATCAAAAAAGATCAATGTTAACTCATCAGTAATATATTCAAGAATCAAAAGACTAGTCAAAAGAAAATTAATTGAACGTTTTACAATTGTTGTTAACGATGCTGAACTTGGCTACAATGTCAAGGCGTTAACTGGAATTAATATAGATTCAAAAAAACGCGATCATATAATTGAAGAATTATTCAAGATTGATGGAGTTCGAGAGCTTGCAGAAGTTACAGGTAGATTTGACATACTGATAACTATGTTTTCAAAATCATTAGAACAGATGCATAAAATGGTCTCTGAAAAAATTGGTAGGATTGACGGAATCCAGTCTTCAGAGTCATTTATTGAGATGAAATCACGAACTAAGGCAATGCCATATATGTCATCAAAGGATAGCGACTAGTATTGCAAAAACAAAAGTCAGAATCTCGTGTTGCTATATACTATGAATTAACAAAGCCAAAGATCTGGTATTTACTAGTGTTTACTGCATTTGGTGCAGCGTTAACAGCATCCAATATTTATGATATTGAAATTTCTCCTGCAACATGGGTATTAATATTATTTTCAGTTGCAGCCGGTTCAGCAGCTGCTAACACTTTGACAAACTATCATGACAGAGATATTGATGCAATAATGGAGAGAACCAAGGATAGACCTCTTCCATCAAAGAGAATCGACCCAGCAGTAAAAGCAAGGAATTTTGGATTAGTATTAGCTGGAATATCGCTAGTTTTAGCATTTGGGATTTCATTTACTACAACATTAGAACAAGGTGCGTGGGCAACTACATTCATTGCATTTGGATTGATAGATAACATTCTTGTTTACTCGTATGTGTTAAAACGAAGATCAAGGACAAACATAATTTTAGGGGGCTTGTGTGGTGGTGCACCTCCTTTGATTGGATGGGTAGCTGTAAGTATGTCAGATTTATGGACGATGGGTCTAGCAATGGCAGGATTGGTGTTTATTTGGATTCCAATGCATATTTGGGCTTTGACCTTACATTTCAAAGATGATTACATCAAAGTAAATGTTCCAATGTTGACTGCAGTACAATCTGAAAAAACATCAGCAAGAATAATTGCAGGTTCGACTGTTGTAATGGTGTTGTTTTCAATTGCCCCATTCTTCATTACAACAGAAAGTGGTGAAGAGATGGTCGGTGGAGTATATCTATGGACTGCAATAGCATCAGGTGCATTAATGATGGTATTATCAATATGGGTCATGGTTAAGCCTATGGAAAAAGCCTCATGGACTTTGTTTAAATTTTCTAGTCCATATTTGGCAGTATTGTTTATTGCATTAATGGTAGACTCTGCACTATAAAATACGGTCATTCTCATCAAGACTGTATAAGCTCTTTAGTGATTTTAGAATGTTTTTCTACTAATGTTTCAAGCTCGCTTTGTAATTCAATAGAATTCCATTTTGATCTAATCAAAGAAGATAATATTCCACTGAAGATTATTTTGATCATCAATTAATTCTAAAAATCGTTTGCCTTTCTCATCATCATTCATAATTTTTCCATATAATGCAATGATAAAAAGTTAGCAGAAGGTAATTACATAATTTCAAAGTTTTATTAGCAAATATGAATTATTTGTTATATTGCAATGTAGTATCTCAAAGTGTAAGTTAAAAGCAACAGAGACAGTAAAAATAAGTTTTAGAGAAACCAGAAATCTGTGCAAGGAACACTACAAATTATTCAAAAATAAGGACAAAAAGTATCTTCCAAATTTTTCCAAAGCAACAGGATTTAAATAAAAATTCATTAGATTTTTTCAAACTTTGAAATTATTGAAAGATTTAACATCTACTATTTTCAAATTATTATATGGCTACCAAGAAAAAAAGAACTCTTAAAAAAAAGTCAATCAAAAAAACAGTTACCAAACCAAAAAAACAAGCAAAACCTTCAACAAAAAAACCAGAATTTGAAAAAGCATGGACAGAATACAATGCTGCGTTAAATGGTTGGAAAGAGTCACTTGCACAATGGCAAAAAGCTACAAATGAAACTCTAATGGCATATCATGATGCATGCCAAAAAGCATTAGAATCGGATGCGGAATTATTGAAAAAAGTAACTTCAAGCTGGGAGAGTACATGGGAAGAAATTGGTCCTGAATATATCAAACAACAAACAAAGATGATTGAAAATATTTTCAAAGAAACTAATATTGAATCAATTAAAAAATTCAATGATCAGTGGGAAATATTTCTTAAAACATCAGGTGAAGATTCGATTATGGCATATCAAGAAGCCATTAAAACATTTAATCAGACATGGCAATCAGGACAGATGTAATTCTATAAAATTGTTAATTTAAAAAAAGATTTCGTTATTTTTCCAATTTGGAATACTTTGCAGTGACAAACAGAACAAATTTCCTTAATAGCACGCTGGAACTCAAAAAAATAAGATTATAATTGGTTTGAGATCACTATAATCAAATGGAAATTTCTGTAGAACCATGGAAAAAATTGATTATTCATGAAGTAATTGAATACAAATTTGATGATTGGGTAAAACAGATAGCATTTAGTACAAAAACATCAGGTGGAGGAATTCCCACAATGCAATGGACAAATGGAATTGTATTCTCACCAGCAAATTTCCCAACAACAAATGTTACGGTTGAAGAACAATTGAAAGGAACTCTACATTGGTCATCAGTATCTTTTGCAATTAAAGAAAAATTTGAAAAACAAATTGTGAAGGAAAATGCAACAATAAATCTAGTTGATGTAAGTGTAAATGAAATTTTCAAAGAATTAGCAATAAGTTTAAAAGCACAATCAAAATATGCAACTTTTGAATCTAGCAAAAACTAATGAATATTGAAAAAACAATAAAAAATTGTGAAATATATCTAAAACAGATTAAACAATATGATCCGGATCCTTACTATGTAAATTATTTTTTTAATGAGTACATAAATTCTGTAAATGAGACATTTAATGAAATTTTTGAGGAAGGAAATAGAGATTTTGGATTATTTATTTCAGGAAAGATTTCACAAAAAAAATTTGAAAGAAAAGCAAAAATAAAAAATGATCAAAATGCGATAAAATTTTCAGAATGGTATTCAATCAACTATAATCATGAACATGAAAATCCATATCCAAATTTCATAAAAAAAATCTGCCAATTCAAAAACAAATTTGAAAAACTACCTAAAATTAAAATCATGATCAGAGCATCAAATAGATACAAAGATGATACTTATCAACAGATTAAAGTTAATTTGAGTCATGAAAAATTACGTTCAAAAGAAGAATTAGAAATTGAAATCAAAAGACAATCGCCAATATTTTTAGAAATCATAAATCATAAAAGAAGTAAAAATAACGAGCCTAAAGTAGGAGAAAACCAGGTAATTGCTTCTACATTTCTAGATATTGAAGAACACAAAGAAATTGAAATTGCATATGCAGCCGAAATTTACATCCCGGTTATAAAACGATTAGTTGAAGAATCAAGAAAGAAAATAAAAGAATTAACAACGTGGAAATAATTTTAAAATTTAATCTGAAAATCCAAAGATAGAATGTTTATTTTTAATTTTGATGACTGGTAAATACGTATATCCATGATCAAAATTATCGGAGAATTCTGGATTTCGTCCTTGATTTCCCTGATATTTTACAAAATGTTTGGTAGGTTCAGAATCTAATTCAACGTAATTGAAATTATAGAATACTTTATCCATTTCTAATGATGTAATGTATCCCATTACCCAAGAATTTTTGTGTGGTAATGAGTATAGAGTAAGATTTTGTTCATCTGGAAACTCAGGATCATATGTTAATCGTGCCAAACTTCCTAAATCTTTAACTTGAATTGGATGAAATTGATCAGAAATTTTTTTAGATTTCACAGATAGTGAGGAAATTTTTGATTCCATATGTATAATGGGTGCATAATTTGAGATATTTTTTGTAGATTCCACAATATCACAAATCTCTTTTCCTGAAGTAACTTGATATGAAACATACCTACCAGATTTTGGCATTTGAGCATAAAAAATCAATAAAGTATTTGCAAGAGTTAAACTACTTGAAATAATTCTCAAACCATCAAATTCTTGAGAATATACTCTTTGAGGATATTCTCTAAATGCACATGCATATCTTGCTAAATCATCAAAACTAGATAATTCAATAAAGCATTCATTCTGAGTGATTGTCATCAAAAAATATTGAATAAATCAGGTTTTTATTCTTTCAAAAATTATTGTGATCTTGGCCACATAGAATTCCAAGTTTCAGCAAATTTTTTCATCATTTCACCATAAGCTTGCATTTGTTCTAATCCAGACGAACTTAGAGTGTTTTGCCAATTTTCAGCAAATTGTTTGAAAACAGAAGCATTAGAATCATTGAGAGCTTTTTGCCAATTGTCACTAAATTCTTTGAAGGATTTCATTCCTGCTTCATTCATGGCTTTTTGCCAATTTTCTCCAAATAATTTCATGGTTTCAGCACTTGATTCAACAGTAGCCTTATCCCAAACTTGACTGAATTTAGATTGCATATCATTACTTGCATTTTGAATTTGCTCAAAAAGTGATTTCCAATTTTCAAGAGACTTTGTATATTCTTGCCATAATGAATCCCATTCGTTGGTTTTTCCTTGCTCAGACATTGACTAAACATAGTATTCGTTATTCTTAAATGGATCCTTGAAAATCAAATTTCTATTTTTGACGATTTTTTAATCGTTTTTCCATTCTAGTTTTACCTTCTTCAAACTTGGCTCTATCTTCATCTGTTTTAAGAGCTAATCTAGGAACATGTATTGGTTTTCCATTTTTGTCAAGAGCTACAAATGTAACAAAAGCATTTCCGGTAATGGTTCTTATTCCAGTTACAATATCTTCTGCTTCAGCTTTAACTTCAATTTCCATTGATGAGTTATGTACATAATTTATTCTGGCATTTAGTTTGAGAACATTTCCGACAAAAATAGGTTTTAGAAAATTAACACTGTCCATAGATACAGTTACTGCATTTGACTGAGAATGTCGTTGAGCTACAATTCCTGCAACCATATCAATGTGTTTTAAAATTTCACCACCAAACACATTTCCTGCTGGATTTGCATCTGAAGGAAACATCCTAACAATAACTTCTGCATGTGATTCAGAAGGACTTTTTTCACGAATGTGGGAATTTTCTGATGACATTTTCGACCTCTTAATAGTTTCTTAATTCATCCAATTTAATTTAATCAGTTGACTTTGATTATTTGAAATATTTCTCTAGTTTGATTTTATCAATTTTTGGAATTTTTGCTATTTCAAATATGTCTGAATGTTTTGAAAGAGATCTGGTTGCGTCAATACCCATTTTTGCAGTTCGTAATTTTTGTTGATTACTAGAAGGATCAAGACTGGAACCACGAACATTTTTGAGAATAATCAGATCTTTATCAGCTTGAAATCTTGTAGCCATAGCATATTCTACTGATTCTGCGCTATTAGGATCAATATCTTCATCAACTACAGTTACTTGTTTCAGGGAGCGATGAGAGTCAAATGTTTTTTTAATTATTTTTTTAGGATCAGATTCACTTTTCTTTTTAATTTGTACAACAGCATGTAACCAATTGCATCCACCATTAGTCATTGAGACTTGTTGTGTTTGAGGATAAGTTTTCTTCAATTCCCAATTTAACTTGGATTCAATTGGCATTCCCATTAGTAATCTATGCTCTGAATAACCAGACAGAACATCATGAAAAATTGGATTGTTTCTAAAATAGAGATTTTCAAGTTCAAAAACTGATTGAGATCTTTTATGATCATATGTTTGAAGCATTTCAACCATCCATTCACGATGAGTTTTATCACGAAGAATTTTTCCTTCCATTACAATTTCAGCACCTGATGGTACATTCAATCCTGTAAAAGGAAGTTTTGCCAAAGTTAATTTTCCCCCCAAAAGAGAATTTGCAATTTCAATTTCGTCTTTTCCCCATTCAGCTTGATATGCACCTGCGATAGAAATTGCTGGATGAACACCTACAGTAATTGCAATTTTCAGATCTTCACCGTGTTCTTTTGCATCAACAAAACATCTGTGGAGATGACGTCCTTCAACCATTCTAATGGAAAAATGAGTTTTATCAATTGGCATAAATCTATGAAAGGAAGAATTTTGTTTTCCAGTTTCAGGATTCTTAGCATAAGCAATAGAAGATGTGATAAATGGACCAGATTCCTTTTCAAAATGGGTTACAATAGGTAGGGAAAAGAGGTTTTTTGACTTGTTTTCCATGAATTTTCCTGAAGAGATGATTTTTGGTTGTTTAGCTTTTTTGATTGCTGAAATAACTTTTTCATGAATATTGTCTTCTGTACCTCTAACTGCCAGAGCAAATCTTTTTCGGGTTCCCACCAAATTAGCAACTAAACTGAAATTACTTTTTTTGATATTTTCAAATAAAACTGCATGTAAACCATCAACTTTTGCAGTAATTCCCGCAATTTCAAATTGCGTAGAAACTTTTGTTTTTACAATTTTGAGATCTTTACTCTTTTTTATTTGAGAAATATAATTTCTTAAATCAGTTATTATCTACCATCTCCATAATCTCAGACATTAAGGCTTTTGCAGTATGAGGTTCTAATTCTTTTTGAATAAATGTAGAAACTAAAGCAACACCTCTCATCCTGGTGCTAATTCGTTCAGCAATAAGTTTTAGAAAAAGAGATTCATTTCTAGATGGGATAACAGTTGTTGTAATTGGGACAGGTCCAGTTGCTAAAGAAACAACCATAGAACCTATTTTGTTAGTTCCTTCCGTGATAGAAACAAAATATCCATTTTCAAACTTTTGAATCTGTAAAAAAAAAGTACGGCTCTCCAAATTTACCATTTTCTGGGAAAATCCACTTGGAGAGTTCAATACGCTATGAACAAATCTTATGCTTTTATTGCTATTGATTCACTTTCTGGGGAGGTTACAATATTTGGATTTTTCTTGCAATTCTTTTCATGTTTGTCGGCATAAACAAACATTTTTTCACAGTGTCTACAAGGAGTTCTTTCTTTTTTTACTGCTTTGGATTTTATTGATTTAGCTTTAGATTTTGTTTTTGCTTTTACTGCTACATCAACTTCAATCTCTGCTGATTTAAGATCTGCAACTGCTTTAGCTTCAATAGAATCAGCCTCAACCCTAGCACGCAATTTTGCTTTGTATTTCAAATTACGTGGTTTTGTTCTTAATCTATATCCACAACATGGACACCAAAGTCCTTCCCATTTGATGAAAATTTCACAAATTTGGCATCGACGTTGTCCAGAAGCATATCTTCCGGTTCCAACAGGCTTTTGAGCCTTGTATCTAATACAAATTCCTTTACAAGTCATCTTGGTATTTTATTATAGAATTCACAACTATATAAGAATAGATCGATAAAATCTATAATAAAAATAGAAAAAGATGAAAATATTATAACTTATTTTGCGATCAAACTTATTAGTTTCAAAAAAAACGATAAAATCTTCAATAAATATGTATGCTTTTTTAATATCTTATTTTTTGAAAAAATGATATGTGGTAATATAGTTGTTTAACTAAAAATTTCATTTTTTTTCAAAAAAACAAAGAAAATTTATAATATCATCATACTTTCGTCATTATATTAGTAAAGCAAGAGTAAAAAAGTAGTAAACTGCATGATTTTTAAAATTTTTTTAAAAGGAAATTTCTAATTTTAACCTGTCATCGATAGAGGTTGGATCAAGTGTCTATATCCTTCTCGTTGTGAGATATACTTTGCAGAAAGCATGTCTCGTTTTCCTCTTTGATTAAAATTTTTAATTTTTAGACTAGTTTTTTGTTCATTAACAAACTCTAATTCAAATGATGAACAAAAATTTAGATTAAGAATGGTTGCAATTTGTTTTGCAATTTTCATATTTCCATTTCCAATTTTTACAATTTTTCTTTTTGCTCTGAGACCACCTAAAACTTGAATAATATGAAAAACTAATTCTTCAACTGAGGAATGTAATGAGCTCTCAATTTCTTTTCCATAGTAAAATATCGACAAGCCAATTCTTTGTCCTGGATCAACTCCTAAGATTAGATCTTCTTCAAAATCTGGATTGAGTATTTGCATCATTATACCTCTAATTACAGTAGGATGATGTTCAAAGATATCTTCATAAAGTAAGGGTTTTTCACATTTTTTTGGAGACTCTTTTCTTGTAGTTAAAATTAGATGTCCAGAATAATCTAGAATTTCTTCAGGCAGTATAGAATCAAAAGATAATTTGAGGGATTTAAGATAGGTTGAAAATCTATAGTATGGTTTGCCATAAGCAGTTGCAATTCCAATACGAGCATTCAGTAAAGGATCGATATTTTACAAAATGAAATATGTAATTTAGATTTATGCTTTTAAAACAGTTGACACGACGTGTTTTACTGCTTCATCAAAATTAGCATCAACATTTGACTGTAGTTCAGATAATTTAGCTTCACCTTCTTGAGTAATTTTGGCAGATTCTGTGGTTGCCTTTTCTTTTGATGCATTAATGATAACTTCAGCTTCTTTTGTAGCCATTTCTCTAGTTTTTTCTAACAAGAAATCAATTTCGGTCTGTGCCTTTACAGAAAGTTGTTTTTTCATATCAGCAACTTTGATGTTTAGAGAATCTAGATCATCTTCTAATGCATTCAAAGACTTGATTATCCCAGTAACTTTTGATTCAGCCATGCTGCTCATTACACCCAAAATTCAACAATTCCATTACTTAAATCATTCATTTTAAATCGGTTTTTAGGCACAAGAATGACAAAAATTTAGACATTAGCCAGTAGTTAAAAGCAGGATTGCTCTTGCAAGATCGCCTTTAGCTTCCTCTAAAGCGTTTTTAGCTTTTTCTTCATCAACTCCGGCTTGTTGGCCAACTAGCTGAATATCCTCTTCTGAGAAAATTGGAACCTCTAATTCTCTTTCCTCATAACTATCTGCAGTTATTGTAAAAATAGAGCTATCTTTTGCTTTCATTTCAGTAACGGAGGGTTTGGTAACAATAATCTCTTTTTTGTCCGTCTTAATTATTACCTCTTGAACATTTGGGAGTTCACTCATATCAAGACCCATCTTGTCCATCATTCTTCGCATTTCACGATTTCCTCCTCGCATCATGATTCTATTTCATCTTTACGACTTTTTAAACTATCTCTGACCTTAATTGCTACGCCCCTATCAAAATCTAAAATCATCTCACACGATAGAACAGCTTTACCAACTGCAATGACTTTATTTTTGAATAATACTGGAGTATCAGCAGAAATGCGTACTTTTTTTCCACACCATACTACATGCTTACAAAATACAGATCTTCCTTCCTTGACAAACGGGGCAGCGTCTTTATTTATCTCAATACAGTTTTCTCGGAATGTTTTACTTTTCAGTAAAATTTGAGCAAAATAAGTACTAATCGCTAAACCGCCATCAATTCTCAAAGTGCATAGTAATTTTCCTTTATGTGAAACAGTTCTTATTCTTCCAGTCTTTCGTGAAAAAGTCATTTCAACATCTTTTGGTAAATATTTGGATACACCATTTCCAAATAATGCATCAAGTGAATACTGAAGCTTTAGGATTTGATCCATGCACATAGGCGATCTTTTCTAAATATTAGTTCAATGTTTAACTATATTAGAAGCCTTAAACTATATAGACTGGTTTTTTCTCTTTAGATTATGGAAGAAGGAGGAGAAACAAGAAAACTTCAATTTACAGGAAAATCATCATACATAGTTTCATTACCAAAACAATGGGTAATGGAGCTAGGTCTAAAACAGGGAGATCAAATTAGAATAGTCAGAAAAGGATCATCAACATTAGAACTTTATCCACCAAAATTTGAATCTCGTATCCAAAAAAAAGAAGATGCAACAATAGAGATCGGTATTGAAGAAGAAGCATCTTCGATTGTTAGAAAATTAATTTCTCTGTATTTTTTGGGATTCAAAACGATTAACGTTAAACCAAAAAATGCTAGATTAAGTCCCAATCAAAGAAAAACTGTAAAAGAAGCCGTTAAGCGAATGTTGATGGGTTCTGAAATTATTTCTGATTCAAGTGGAGGAATTACAGTACAGGTTCTTGTCAATTTACTAGAATTGTCAGTTGATGGAGCATTCAAAAGAATGATTCACTTAGCTAAATCAATGTCTAGTGATGCAATTTTAGCAGTAAAGGAGAATAATTTAGAACTAGCTCAAGAAGTAATCAATACTGATGATGAAGTAGACAGATTTGGATTTTATATTATTCGTCAGTTAAAGATAGCAATACAAAATGAACACATGCTAAAAGAGATGGGTTTTAGAAATGCAAGAAATTGTCTTGGATATAGGCTAATTGTAAAAAATATAGAGAGAGCAGGGGATCATGCAGCATTTATTGCGAGAGATCTTCTCGAGTTTAAAAAGTCAGTTAGAAAAGAGATTTTAGAAAAACTACAAGAAATGAATGAATTTTGTTTATCGGTCTTGGATGATTCATGCCTAGCATTATTCAAAGAAGATTATGCACAGGCAGAAAGAACCATTAAAAAAACAAATGAAATTGCCAAGTATGAGAAAAAAGTTAGAGATGCTTCAAAATCACTAAGAAATGAAGAGGAAATTTACAGAATTAGAAGAATGACTGAGAATATTAGAAGAGTTTCCGAATATGCTAGTGACATAGCAGAAATTGTGTTGAATATGAATGTAGAAAAAACGTTAAAAAAAACTGAATAATTTATCAAAACAGGTAGAATCTTTAACTTGAAATATACTAAAAATATTGAATCAAAATGAATTCAGCAATTTTAATCACATATGATAAAGAGGATATAATTAATGAGGCCAAAGGATTGTGCGATGCTGCAGGATATCAGGTAGTTCATGTAATTACACCAAAATTTCTTCAAAAACGAAAATATGGAATTAGTGGTGGAGTTTTAGAAAGACTTGAAGAATTAACAGAAAAACTCAGACCAGATGTAATTATATTTGATGAAATTTTAAAACCAAGCCAAAACTATAATCTTGCATCTGTTTTACATAGAGAAGTTTTAGATAGGGAAGCATTAATTCTTGAAATTTTTGAAAGTAGAGCGTCTAGTGCAGAATCCAAATTGCAAGTAAAATTAGCTCAATTAAGGTATGAAATGTCCAGAGCTAAAGAAAAAGTACGTCTTTCAAACATGGGAGAACAACCAGGGTTTATGGGAATAGGAAAATTTGAGGTTGATATTTACTATAATGATATCAAACACAGAATGCAGGCAGTAAGATCTAAACTGGAAAAGGCTGGAAAACAAAGAGAGCTTCATAGACAAGGAAGAAAGAGAATGGGATTCAAGATAATCTCACTAGCAGGATATACATCTGCAGGAAAAACAAGATTGTTTAACAAAATGACAGGGGAAACAAAAGCTGAAAGTAAAGAACTGTTTACAACACTTTCTACAACTATACGAAGGGTTACAATTAATCAAGAACCATTCTTAATCTCTGATACAGTTGGTTTTATCAGTAAATTGCCTGCATATATGATAGATGCATTCAAATCAACATTAGAAGAATTAAAACACACAGATATCATAATTGTTGTGATTGACATTAGTGATTCATTTGTTGAGTTAAAAAAGAAATTTGCAAGTTGTATGAGGACGTTAAGTGAGTTAGGAATTGAAAAAGATAAGATGGTTTATGCATTAAACAAAGCAGATTTGTTAAAAAATGAGGAGATTGAGCAGAAAATCGACATACTTAATTTTACTGAAAATAAAAAATGTATTTCAGTTTCTGCAAAAACAGGAAAAAATATTAACCAGCTTAAAGAATTAATCAGAAAAATTATGAACAGTCAGAATTCGCCTAAATTTGAGAGAAATATTTTGGAAGGAGTTGATGAAACATTTGGTAATTGAGATAGTTAGAATAGGACAACGTCTTGTAAGAGATGACAGAGTTACAACACATGTTGCACTAGTTTCAAGGGCATTTGGAGCAAAGAGAATTTTTATGACTGAAGTCAATCCTGAAATAAAAGATTCTCTAGAAAAGATCAATAAAACTTGGGGAGGAAATTTTGTGGTTGAATTTATTGATAAATGGAAATCCGTTGTAAAAAAGAAAAAGGAAGAAAACTTTAGAGTTGTGCATCTTACAATGTATGGAGAAAGCATTAATGATGTACAAGAGAAACTTCGAAAAGAAGGAAATCTATTAGTTGTTGTAGGTGCTGAAAAAGTCCCAAGAGAAATTTATGAATTAGCAGACTATAATGTAGGAGTTGGAAATCAACCTCACTCAGAGGTTAGTGCACTGGCAATACTTTTAGACCGTATCCAAAAAGGTGAACAATTTGAGAAGGTGTTTCCAGATGCAAAGAGGAAGATTATACCAACAAAAAAGGGCAAAAATGTGCAAGTAATAGAAACAAGGGATTAATAGTAGAAAATTAGGATGGATTAGAGTTGGTAGACAAATACGAAGATCCTTTTGTTAGAATTGCTTCAATGATTGGTGGAGATGAATATCTCAAAGTAGCAAGATCTCTGCTAAAAGCTGAAGATGCAACCGACGAAGAAATTGCAAGTTCTACAGGTCTTAGAATCAACATGGTAAGAAAAGTATTGTATGATCTATTTGGAAAGTCACTCATTACTGGAATCAGAGTAAAAGATGAGAGAAAAGGTTGGTTTGTCTACAGATGGAGAACTAGGAGAGAAGAAGTTGAACATTTTATTGAAAATCAAAAAAAGAAAATTACAGAAAGATTGCAACAAAGGTTTGATTTTGAAAACGCTTCTGACTTTTATCATTGTGGTAATGAAGATTGTTCAAGAGTGACCTTTGAAGAAGCACTTGATGGTATGTTTAAATGTCCATCATGTGGGAATGTTCTAAATCTAAAAAAGAATGACAAATCCAAAAAAGCATATTCAAAAAAAATTGATGGAATTAAAAAGGATATGCAACAAATATTCTAATTATAACTAAAAATAAGACAACAGAAATTTAAAAAAAATTATTCTACATAGTGATGATGTGTAAGATTATCATAAAATCTAATTGATTTTATGTTTACAAATTCTAACATCCCATATCTTGATAATTCTCTTCCAAATCCACTATTTTTTATTCCCCCAAATGGAACTCTGGGATCTGAAATCACTACGTTGTTAACACTAACAATTCCTGATTCAATTCGTCTAGACATTTTTTCTGCTTTTGCAAGATCTTTTGTCCAAATACTTGCACCTAAACCAAATTCAATATCATTAGCTAATTTGATTGCCTCGCTTTCATTCTCCACTATTGTAATTGGTGCTACTGGTCCAAATGTTTCTTCTTTTGCAATTCTCATATCTGGTTTAATATCTGTAAGAATTGTTGGTTGATAGAAGAATCCTTTACCATCAATCTCAGAACCTCCCAAAAGGATTTCAGCACCTTTTTCTTTTGCATCTTCTACAATTCCAGAAATTGTTTCTAGACCCTCTTTACTTGAAATTGGTCCGATATCTGTTTCCATAGATGTAGGATCTCCAATTTTGAGTTGTGATGCTTTTTTAATAAATAATTCAATGAATTCTTTTGCAATATTTTTTCCAACAAAGAATCTTTTTGAGGCTACACAACTTTGACCACAGTTGATGAATCTACCCTTTACTGCGCCTTCTGCCGCTTTTTCAATAATTGCATCATCTAATACTATGAAAGGATCACTTCCACCTAATTCTAACACACATTTTTTCAAATGCATTGCAGCTCTTTGACCTACTTTTGCTCCTGCTTTTGTACTTCCAGTAAAGGTTATAGCATTGACGTCGGAGTCAATTAGGTGGTTTGCAGAATCTATGCTTCCAACTACTGTCTGAAAAATTCCATCTGGTATACCAGATTCAGTAAATGCTTTTTCAATTTCAATTCCTGATTGTAGTGTTATTCTAGATGGTTTCATTACAATTAGATTTCCTGCAATCAAACATGGAGCTGCAAATCTTAATGCCTGCCAATAAGGAAAATTCCAAGGCATGATAGAGCCGATTACTCCTATTGGTTCAAAAGTAAGAATACTCTTTCTTGCATCTGTATTTAATATTTCATCAGAAAGAAAACTGTCACCATGATCAGCATAAAATTCTAGTGCCCAAGCACATTTTTCAATTTCTCCAATTGATTCTTTGAGTGGTTTACCCATTTCCGTTGTTGCAACTTTTGCAAGTTTTGTTTTATTCTTCTTTAGGTATTCTACTAAATTGTAAAAGTAACTTCTGCGTTTTTCATAATCTTTTTTCCATTCTGGAAATGCTCTTTTTGCTTTTCCTACTAATTCAAACACTTGATTTCTATCCATTGCAGAATATGTTGAAATTTCTTCACCAGTAGCTGGATTTATCGTAGTAATTTGATTCGAAGTTGTAGTTGACATAATAATTTTAGTGAAAACCTAATATCTATATCTTATTCATTTTAAGAAAAATAGTTGAAAGATAGAATTAGTTAACGATTTTTCGTTAACCAGTAGATTTAACGATTAGCAAGGCTCTTTGACTTTACAAATTTCCAAATTCTTTTGGTCATCTCACTTGGTGCAATTGGTTTATTTCCAAAGACTTGTTCTACAGTTTCTGTACGACCTGCAAAATTTATTGCGTATCCACCAAATGGTAGTTTTTTTGTTTTTGATTTAGTAGCCTTCTTTTTTGTAGTTCTTCTTTTTGTTGTAGCCTTCTTTTTTGTAGTTTTTCTTTTTGTTGTAGATTTTCTTTTTGCTGCCAATTTCTTGTAATTTTATTTCAAATTAGGTATATAACTTACACCTTGATATAATGCAAAACAAGGTGATTTTTGAGCCTCTTAATTGACTTAAGGTGAAGATTGGGTGAGTTGGAAATTTTTTCAAAACCCTGTCCCTGAACCAAAGAAATAGCGTCAGTTCCCCCAATTAAAAATGGAGATAGTGTAATAATCAATTCATCAAAAAGATTATGTTTAATAAATTCCCAGTTAATAGTTCCACCACCCTCAACAAGGATTGTTTTAATTTTTTTGTCTGAAAGTTTTTTCAGCAATAATTTTATATTTACAGAATTTTTGCCAGCAACAATTACTTCCACAGGAAATTTGTGTAATTTGTCAAAGTTTGATTTACTAATTTTTTTTGATACAGCTATGATCGTTGGAATCTCATTACTTGTTTGCAGGATTCTGGATTTTTTAGATATACTACCTTTAGAATCCAAAATTATTCTAATTGGATTT
>Ga0209997_10000063_pt1 | contig 29448 bp, 28 predicted proteins | sample CR04metaG_FD_182079 | JGI IMG/M metagenome (GOLD analysis project Ga0209997, IMG submission 182079) | Deep subsurface microbial communities from Mariana Trench to uncover new lineages of life (NeLLi) - CR04 metaG (SPAdes) (version 2) | ecosystem: Environmental > Aquatic > Marine > Ocean trench...
TACCCCTGTCCATGGACCAGAAACGGTTTCGATCGGGAACCCCTCCCCTGTTGCTGGCCAGCTTCCTCATCGTGTTTCTGGTCTGGGACTTGACCCTCTCCCGCTGGGAGGGTTTGTTGTTGCTGGCGGGGCTGTTCGTTTACGTCTGGAGAACGCTCAAAGCGGATTCCGGATCGGAATTTCAGTTGGATGAGGAGTTTTCGCTGTTCGCCGGCAGGGGCATGGGCTATCAAATTGCGCTGACCGTCGCCGGGTTGGCTTTGTTGGTCTTGGGTGCGGAAGGGATGGTCTACGGCGCGGTGAACATCGCCCGCCGCATCGGCATCAGCGAATGGTTTATCGGGGTGTCTATCGTGGCAGTGGGAACCAGCCTGCCGGAAATCGTCTCGTCCCTGATGTCCGCCCGGCGGGGCCATGGCGAAATGGCGCTCGGAAACATCTTTGGAAGCAATATTTTTAATATTTTCATGGTTCTGGGGGCCAGCGCCTTGCTCCGGCCGCTGATCATTCAGGAACCCATCCATCCGGACCTGTTGATCACCACCGGAGTGACCTGCCTGTTGCTGATTCTGATCCGGCTGGAGCGCCAACTGACCAAGCACGATGGCGTCATCCTGCTGGTGTGCTATTTCGGCTACATCGGCCTGAAGGGGATGGGGATTTTTTAGCGGCTACAGTTCTTCGGCCGCGGACGGCACGTTGGAGGTTTCCGCATCTATCGGTTCCGCTCCAAACGTATCGAAGGGTGTGATAACGACTTCCGAATCGATATTCTCCGTCGTTTCCTCCGCAGCGGTTCCCGCATCCGCCGGTTCCGTGGTTTCGGCGGGGGCCGCCGCTTCGGCCTTCACTGCCTGCGGCGGCGTTCTTTTGATATGTTTGAAACGCCACAGTTGCTGTTTGTAAAGCCGGTTGTCCGCATCCAGGGCCAGGGCCTTCTGAATGGTTTCGATGGCCTGATCCTTTTTCCCACGGACGTAATAAATTTCCGCCAGAGTGTCGAGGTATTTGGGGTTTTGCGGATGGGCCTGCACCGTTTTACGAGACAGGCGTGTCGCCTTCTTCAGTCTGGTTTTCTTCTTGGCATACAACCAGGCCAGGCGGTTCATCACCGGGTACGAATCCGGAAGAATATTATGGGCCTTTTCACAATGGCCGATGCTGACCCGGTAAAACCCTTTCTTCTTATAAGCTTCGCACAACCCCTGGGAAACCCGGCCGTTATGGGGTTCCATTTTGGCGGCTTTCAGCAAAATCTCAACCGCACGGTTGGCGTTTTTGTTCTCGGTCTGGGCGTGTCCCAGGGCCAGCATGTACCGGAGGTTTTCCCTATCCGCTTTGTACGCCCGTTCAAATGATTTTGCGGCTTGGGAAACCTGGCGGGTCTCCATCAGGATTTGCCCCAGCCCATAATGCGCGCCTCCCAGTTTCGGGTCCAGTTCCACGGCGGTCTCCAGAGCGGTTTGCGCCTCATCCCATTTTTTATCCTGGGATAACAGTTTTCCCAACAGGTAAAATCCCTCACCGTTCTGGTCATTCAATTGCACCGCTTTGCGCAACGCCAGCTCGGCTTTTTCCTGGTCATGGGAGATCAGGTAAATTTTCCCCAACTGGGTTTGAATGGCGGGGTTTTGCGGATCGAGTTTTTCCGCGGCCTGGTAGGAATCCAGGGATTTTGCGTAATCTCCCTTTTCCAGATACCAGTGCGCCACTTTCGTCCGGGCTTTCAGATTTTCCGGGAACAATTCCACGACCCGCTCGAACTCCCCCAGCGCATCCTCTTCCTGATTGTTTTTGATGAACAGCTCGGCCAGGACCAAATGCAGTTCCGGTTCCTCTTTCTGAATCCGGACCGCCTGTTTCATTTCATGAATCGCTTCGGCGAGTTTGTTTTCCTCAAGGTACAATTCCGACAGCAGGCGGTGGGGCCGGTAAAATTCCGGATCGATCCGGGCGGCCATCCGCAGGGCGGCGATGCCTTCGTCCCGCGTGCCTTCACTCAATTTCAGGGCTCCCAATTCGTAAAAGGCACGGGAGTTTTGGGGATCATTTTCGATGACCGAATGGTAGATGTCGGCCGCTTCCTTGAATTGACCTTTGCCGGAATACACCTTGGCCAACTTGATGCGGTAGTTGTTTTCCGAGGGTCGAAGGTCCAGCGAGCGCTGGAACTGGGTCAGTGCCTGATTCCATTCCTTCTTCTGCAGATAAACTTCACCGAGCCCGGCGTAGACGTGGGGGTTGTTGCGGGATATTTTCAGCGCCTTCAGAAATTCGCCTTCAGCATCCGAAAACTTCTTTTGTCCCAGGTAAACCGTGCCTTTATTCAAAAAATCACTGACGCTGTTGGGTTCCGGGCCGGAAAACTGCATGACCGCCCAAACGGCCACCGCCAGGCCCGCCACAATCCCGAACACGGTTTTTCCGGATTTGGGAATTTTTGTTATAAACCTGAAGACCGATTTCATTCCGGATTCGCCGGGAACGGGTTGGGATGCCACGGGTTCCGGAATAATATCCTCCGCCGATACCGACAGGGCTTCACTGATGGGAGCGAGTTTTTCAACCGGTTCTTCTTTTTTGGGCTTTGAAGAGGACTTGGGTTCCGGCTTGGCTTTGGTCATGTGACACTGGCCTTCAAAATTCGAGCCTTCATCCACAATCAGCTGATGGGTCTTGATGTTCCCCGTCAGTTCGCTGTTCTCTTTCAGGTTGATTTTGTTTTCCGCCTCCACATCACCCTGGATCGTACCCATATTGGTGATATCGTAAGTCTTGATTTTGCCCTTCACGAATCCCCCCTTGCCGATCACCAGGTGTTCCGAGGAAAATATCTCTCCCTCAAATTCTCCGCCGATATGGAGAACGCCTTTGCTGTGTAAAACTCCCTTGAGTTTCACTCCCTCTTGAAAATAGGAATCCATAATTTTTCCGCTGTTTGAATGATTGAGGAATACTCAGTGATTTGTTTCAGATTAATTCCTTTCATCTTTAAAATCAATAAAATTAACGGGTTATGATGAATTCCGCCCGCTGTCAGGAAATGATTGAAAGTAGGTGTAAAAAAGGTTTTGCATGTCCTTTCGACCCCCGGGCAAACCCATTTTCCGGGTGAAATTCAAGGGGAAGCCGACCGGGCCTCATTGAATAAAAACCCAAATCCTGTTATTTTACCTGCCTCACTCACGAGGCCTCTGTTTCGTGAACCCGCACCCCAGTTCCGGAGATTTAAATGACCAGAAGCGATGGGCGCACGCCCAATCAAATGAGAGCCGTATCCATCAAGAAACATTTCATCAAACACGCCGAGGGGTCCGTCCTGATCCAGGTGGGAAACACCCAAGTCATCTGCAACGCCAGCGTCGAAGACAAGGTGCCGCCGTTTTTACGGGATAAAAAACAAGGCTGGGTTACCGCCGAATACTCCATGCTTCCGCGCTCCACCCACACCCGCACCCCCCGGGAATCTTCCCGCGGCAAAGTCTCCGGCCGCACCCAGGAAATCCAGCGGCTGATCGGACGCTCCCTGCGCACCGTGGTCGACATGGAACAACTGGGCGAACGGACCCTCTGGATCGACTGCGACGTCATTCAGGCGGACGGGGGAACCCGGACGGCCTCCATCACCGGCGCTTTCGTCGCCATGTGCCTGGCCCTGAAACAGCTGAAAAAGGATAAGCTGATCGATGTTTTTCCAGTTAAGGATTTCCTTGCGGCGACCAGTGTTGGGATTCTGAACGGGAAAAAAATTCTGGATCTGGATTACAGCGAGGATTCGGAGGCGGAAGTGGATATGAACATCGTCAAAACCGGAAGCGGCGGATTCGTGGAAGTTCAGGGAACCGCGGAGCGGGAACCTTTCTCGGACAAGGACATGACGGACCTGCTCAGCCTGGCACACAAGGGCATCAAGGAGTTGATCGTCCTGCAGAAAAAAGCCCTCGGAAGCCTGAAGTGAAAATCATTGGCGACTTATACCGATTCGCAGAGAACCGGGCAGTTACCGGTGCCGGTCCACGCCGATGCGGGGGCAATATTTTTCCACCGGACATTCACTGCATAGCGGAGACATCGGCTTGCAGCAGGTCTGCCCGAATCCCACCAGCCATTCATTAAAGGAACGCCAGTATCGGGCCGGCCGTTTGCCCCGCAGGGCGGCTTCCGTTTGGTCGGGAGTGGCGGTTTCGACATACCCCCAGCGGTTGGTGATGCGGTGCACATGCGTGTCCACACAAATCCCCATGCCGTCGAACGCCAGGATCAAGGTCAGGTTGGCGGTCTTCCGTCCCACCCCTTTCAGCGTCAACAAGTCCTCCAGAGTTTCGGGAACTTCGCCGTTAAAGCGGTCACCCAGGTCGGAGCACAAGGTTTTCAGGACCCGGGCTTTATTCCGGTAAAACGCCACCGGATAAATCTCGCGTTCCAGTTGCCGGGTGGACAGCTTGAGAAGCGTCCGAGGGCTTTTTACCCGCCGGAACAGGCGGGCGCAGGCCGATTCGGTGACTTCGTCCCGGGTGCGGGAGCTGAGCAGGCAGCCTACCAGAATGCGGAAGGGGTCGGCCTTTTGGCCGATTTTCACCATCGCCGGGGGCGTCCTCGACCCCAAGAAGATCTTCAGCCGGCGGAGAATCTGGACCAGAATGCGATTATTCATGTGAATTCAAGGGGTCGAGTCTAGAAAACACCCCGGGTTTTTGTTACTATAACCGCTTCAATCTTCGGGCGTTCCGTCCGGAAGGGACTCACTGTTCAACACGAAAACAAGGTAATGCAACACACCCTATCCATATTAGTGTCCAACAAATTCGGGGTGCTGTCCCGGATTTCGGGCCTGTTCAGCGGCCGCGGTTACAACATCGAGAGTTTGAACGTTGCGGAAACCAACGACCCGGCTGTTTCGCGCATGACCATCGTTACCCGCGGCAACGATAAAAAAATCGAGCAGATTACCAAACAACTCAATAAACTGGTGGATATTATCAAAGTCATCGACCTGACCGAGGAAAATTTTATCGACCGGGAAATGGTCCTGATCAAAATGAATGCCGAACCGAAGAACCGCGAAGAAATCCTGCGTATTGTGGAAATTTTCCGGGCCAAGGTCGTCGACGTCAGTCCGTCCACCTACACGATAGAAATCACCGGGGATAAGGGTAAACTGAAGGGCATCCTGGAACTGTTGCGGCCCCTGGGCATCAAGGAAATCGTCCGTTCGGGACGTATCGCCCTGAGCCGTGGCATGAAATCCATCACCTGACTCAGCCCCGGAAACGTAAAGGAGAAATCTCTTGGGCAAGATATATTACGACAAAGACGCTGACCTGAAAATCCTTAAGAAGAAAACCATCGCCATCGTCGGCTATGGCAGCCAGGGGCACGCCCACGCCCGCAACCTGCATGACAGCGGGATGAAGGTGATGGTCGGCCTGCGCAAAGAAAGCGCGTTCTGGAAACGCGCGCAAAAGGACGGCCTGAAAGTCATGACGGTTCCGGAAGCGTCCAAGGCGGCGGATATTATCATGATTCTGATTCCGGACGACAAACAGCGGGCAATGTATGAAAGCGATATCAAGCCACACCTGAAAAAAGGCAACGCCATTGCCTTCGGACACGGATTCAACATCCATTTCGGCCAAGTGGTTCCACCGGACAACGTCGACGTGTTCATGGTCGCACCCAAGGGACCGGGCCATCTGGTTCGACGGACCTACGAACAGGGCGCGGGTGTGCCCTGCCTCCTGGCGATCCAACAGGACGTCACCAAGAATGCCAAAAAAATCGCCCTCGCCTATGCCAAGGCTATCGGCGGTACGCGGGCCGGCGTTCTGGAGACCACCTTCAAGGAAGAAACCGAAACCGATCTGTTCGGCGAGCAGGCGGTCTTGTGCGGCGGCGTTACCGAACTGATCCGCGCCGGGTTCGATACATTGGTGGAAGCCGGTTACAGCCCCGACTTGGCTTATTTCGAATGCCTGCATGAACTCAAACTGATCGTCGATCTCATTTACGAGGGCGGCATCGGCAATATGCGCTATTCCATCAGCACCACCGCCGCGTATGGCGACGTCACCCGGGGCCGCAGGCTGATCACGGAGGACACCCGCAAGGAGATGAAAAAAATTCTCTACGAAATTCAGAGCGGCAGTTTTGCCCGTGAATTCATCCTCGAAAATCAGGCTAACCGCCCTGTTTTTAATGCCTTGCTAAAAAGGGATTCCGAGCATATGATAGAAAAAGTAGGTGACCGATTACGGAAAATGATGCCTTTCGTCGGTAAGAAACTGAAGTAACGCCCGAGCCCCAATGAAAATACCCATCGCTTCGGATGGTTACCGATTTATCATCCCCCTCTTCATTGTAACGGTCGCCCTGGTCCTGATGTCCCAACCCTGGTGGGCGGGAGTGTCCGGTCTGGCGCTGTTGTTCGTCCTCAATTTTTTCCGGGACCCGGAACGGGCCATCCCCCAGGAGCCCCTGGTGGTTGTTTCTCCCGGCGACGGCAAAGTCGTGGAGATCGTCGAGGAGCAGGACCCCCTGCTGGACGCGCCTTACCGGCGTATCAGCATTTTCCTCAACGTCTTCGATGTCCACGTCCAACGCACGCCGGTGGGGGGACGCATCGAGCAAATCAAGTATAATAAAGGAAAGTTTCTGAATGCCGCCAACCACAAAGCCTCCTTCGACAATGAGCAGAACGCCATCATCATCGATACCGGCCAGCACAAGATTCTCGTGAAACAAATTGCCGGTTTAATCGCCCGGCGTATTGTATGTTGGGCCAAAGAAGGGGATAATTATAGTTTGGGACAACGGTACGGATTGATCCGATTCGGCTCGCGGGTCGACCTTTTCCTGCCGTTGAATGCCACTCTCAAAGTTTCGCTGGGCGATCACGTCAGCGGGGGCAGCAGCATCATTGGTTACTTGAAATAAAAATGAAAAAAGTATCCAAAGCACCCTTTAAAATCTTTAAAAAAGGCGTCTATATTCTGCCGAGCCTGTTCACCACGGGCAACGTGTTCTGCGGGTTTTACGCATTCATCGCCGTTCTCAATGAAGATTTTTTTCTGGCGGCGGTGGCCATCGTTGTGGCTATCATCTTCGATGGTCTCGACGGCCGGGTGGCCCGCATGACTAAAACCACAAGCGAGTTCGGCGTCCAGTATGATTCGCTGGCCGATGTCATTTCCTTCGGTATGGCCCCGGCTCTGCTCGCCTACGCCTGGGTGCTGAAACCGTTCGGACGCCTGGGCTGGATGGCGGCCTTCCTGTTTCTGCTGTGCGGAGCGCTGCGGCTGGCCCGTTTCAATGTGACCAAACCGGATACCCACGGGGACCATTTCATTGGGCTTCCCATTCCCGCGGCGGCGGCGGTGATCGCATCCATCGTCATCGCGTTTGAGGATCTGTTTGAAACCCGGCTGGATCCGATGATCATGGTCGCGGTGGTTTGCCTGCTCGCTTTTCTGATGGTGAGCAATATCAAATACCCGGCGTTCAAAAAGTTCGAATTTAAAAAGCGGGTGACGTTCACCCGATTCCTGTTCGTCATTCTGTTTATTTATGTTCTGGCCACCATTCCGAGGGTGGCTCTGTTTATTCTCAGTTTTGTTTATGTGCTGGCGGGCCCCGGGAATCTTTTGTTTTCTCTGTTCCGGCACCCGGATTCCCGGACACTCGACGAACCGTTAAGCAAGCACGATAAATAAAAGCCCATAGGGCATCGCATTGGAAGGTCTGAATCATGTCCTGGTTGGAACGCATCATCAAGCGCGCCGGCATCGGAAAAAAAATTCCGAAGCCTGCTAAAGAAAAATGGATCGAATGCAAAAAGTGCAAGGAACAGATCCTCGAAAGCGAACTGGTCGAAAACGCCCACCTGTGCCCGAAATGCGACCACCATTTCCGTATGACCGCGGTCGACCGCATCCGACTGCTGGTCCCTGCCGATTCGTTTGAAGAACACGACCACAACCTGACGTCCTCCGACCCGATCAAATTCAAGGACAAGAAACGCTACAAGGACCGTATTAAAAGTTCCATCAAGGCGGGAGGCAGCACCGATTCCATCGTCTGTGGCACCGCCACCATCGGCGATCACGAAGTGGAGTTGTGCGTGTTCGATTTCTTCTTCCTGGGGGGCAGTATGGGTTCGGTGGTGGGCGAGAAAATCACCCGCGCCATCGAACGCGCCATCAAAAAGGACCGAGCCCTGATCATCGTGAGTTGTTCCGGCGGCGCGCGCATGCAGGAGGGCATTCTCTCCCTCATGCAGATGGCGAAAACCGCCGCCGCCCTGAAACGCCTGGCGGAACATCAACTGCCTTACATTTCCATATTGGCCGACCCCACCACCGGCGGGGTGTCCGCCAGTTTCGCGTTTCTCGGGGATGTCCTTATCGCCGAACCGGGGGCTCTGATCGGGTTTGCCGGCCCGCGCGTTATTGAGCAGACCATCCGCCAGAAACTGCCCGAAGGCTTTCAACGCGCCGAATTTCTCCTGGAGCACGGGCTGATCGACCAGGTGGTCCACCGCAAAGATTTGCGCAACCGGCTGGATCATTTGTTGAGCCACATGCGAAATACCCCCATCCTCCAAGCAGACAAGGAATAATCGCCCACCCTCTTTTTCTAAAATCTCATATCTTCCTTTGACATTTCCCCTAAAATGGTAGAATTGACTTTAAATCCCAGTCTATTCGGAATGTTGGACTGTCCTGAAAGGCATCATGAAGAAGTATTTTGACATTTTAAAACTGTCGCGGGGCGCGTCGTGGAAGGAAATCAAACGCGCCTACAAATCCGAAGCCAAGCTCTGGCACCCCGACCGGTTTCCCTCTGATGCACCTAAACTGCAAAAAAAAGCCCATGCGCGTTTCAATAAAATCGGAGAAGCCTACCGGTTCCTGGAGAAGATTTACGGGAACCGTTCGAAAACCAAATTTTCGGACGAGCAACCCGTCGGATCTTCCCAACGGCCCTTTTCTACGGCGGAGCCGGACACCGAGAAGAAACCCCATTCCTCCACTGTGGAGTCCGAGGAAGCCCACGGGTTCTTCACCCGTAGGTGGCCCAACGGCGACTTGTATGAGGGACAGATCAGCAATGGTGTGCCTCACGGCATGGGGATCCATACAGCCGTGAATGGAGACAAATACACGGGCCAGTTCCAATACGGCAAGGCCGACGGGCAGGGAAAAATGGTGTTCGCCAACGGGGATTCCTATTCCGGTGATTTCCAGGAGGATGCCATGAATGGCAAAGGAACCTATATCTACGCCAATGGCGACCGTTACATCGGCCAGCTTGAAAACGATTTGCCGCACGGCGAAGGCGTTCACATCGTGGCGGGCGGCCAGGTCTACGCCGGCCACTGGGAATACGGCCAACTGCTGGCTGAACGATAGCCCCCCACCCTAAAGAAAAAGCCGTCCCGAAGGACGGCGGATTATTTCTTTTAACCTGTCGAAGTTCGATTAAATGCCGAGACTGTTGACTGCGTCTTCCAGGGACATGGCGGTGCAGGTGAAAATCGGGGTGTCTTCCAGCGTGAAATGGCTGCCCTCGGTTTCCCTGAGGTCCATGACCAGATCCACGAAATCGTCAGGGTAATCGGTTTCGAATGCAACCACAAATTCGTAATCGTCGATGCCGAAGGAATAGGTCGTGTTCAGTTTGACGGACGGGTATTTGTTGCCAATGTAAATATGTTCGTCCATGATGCCCTGCCGCGCGAATTTGGTGAGCTGGTACCACTCCCGTTTCTTGGTGAAGGGATAGATGAACAGGTATTTGGCTTTTCCGGGGATGATGTGCGTCCGGTCTTCTTCATGCTCCGGATTAAAGATATCCATGTACATGGATCTTTTGGTCTGTGAAAAATACGAGTACGTCTGTATGAGGTATTTGCCCAGGCCGGTGCGGTACATCCGGGTGGTCATCTCCTGAAAATTTGCCATCCGGTGGGAAACCCGCCAGAACATGATTTCCGCGTCGGCGCGGATGCCCATGAGGGTGTAGCTGAGCAAGATAACGTCATCCCGGTTGTCGTATTCTTCCAGCACTTCCATGAATTCCTTTTTGCCCTGGTCGATTTCCTCCTGCGGCAGACGGCGGAACGCCGGATCCAGTTTGAAAAAGGAAAAGTTCACGAACTGGCGGGGCACCTGTTTTTCTTCCCCGGTTGCGGTTTGTTCTTTCGCCTGTCTTTTGGCCCGCGCATCGGCGATGGCGGCCCCTTCGCGTTCCTGACGGGCGCGGGAAACCACGTCATCGTCTATCACTTCGATACTCTTATCCTTGGCGTACTGTTCGATTCCCCGGACCACACTCTTACGGACGAAAAAGGGAACATTCAGCATCCGGGCCCTGGCGTTCTCCGTCCAGTTCAACTCGGTGGCGGGCATCAATTCATCCAGTTCTTTGTCATCAATCGCCATGGAAAGTCTCTTTAAATTAGGTTGATAAGGTGAAGCCCGATTATACTATAATCGATTGAAATATCAATTTGATTGTATTTTAAGGCCTAATCCTTTGAATTCCGCTCTCCTGAAAGAAGCCGGACCCTTGTCCTGGATGGGTTTATAATAGACAGCAGGTCAAGGCATTTCCACATGAATCCTCCTTTGGGCGATATGAAAACACAGCATTATATCGATCTTGAAAGTCAGTTCGGAGCCAATAACTACAAGCCGTTAGACGTGGTTCTGTGCCGTGGGAAGGGCATCTGGGTCTGGGACGTAAAGGGCCAGAAGTACCTCGATTGCCTGTCCGCCTATTCAGCGGTCAACCAGGGCCATTGCCATCCCCGTATCCTCAAGGTCCTGAACGAGCAGGCCGGGAAACTGACCCTGGTTTCGCGGGCTTTCCGCAACGACCAGCTGGGACCGTTTTACAAGGAAATCTGCGAGCTCACCCGGTCTCATTCCGTATTGCCGATGAACAGCGGCGCCGAGGCGGTGGAGTCGGCCATCAAAGCCGTCCGCAAATGGGGTTATAAGGTCAAACAGGTTCCCGAGGGCCAGGCGGAAATCATCGTCTGCGCCAATAATTTTCACGGCCGGACACTGACTATTGTCGGCTTCAGCACGGAAGAGCAGTATAAGGAAGGATATGCGCCGTTCACTCCCGGCTTCAAAATCATCCCATTTGGCGATGCCGAGGCGCTGGCCCAGGCCATCACCCCCAATACCGTCGGTTTTCTGGTGGAACCCATCCAGGGCGAAGGCGGGGTGATCGTTCCGCCCGCCGGATATCTGAAAGAGGTGCGCCGCCTGTGCACCGACCAAAACGTCATCCTGATCCTCGACGAAATCCAGACCGGGCTGGGACGCACCGGCAAACTGTTTGCCGAAGAGCACGACGGCATTGAATCGGATCTGACCCTCGTCGGCAAAGCCCTGTCCGGCGGCTATTATCCGGTTTCCGCCGTGCTGTCCAACAAGGAAGTGCTGGGCGTATTCAAACCGGGCGACCACGGAAGCACGTTCGGCGGCAACCCGCTGGCCTGTGCGGTGGCGCGGGAGGCGTTAAAAGTGTTGGTGGAAGAAAAACTGATCGAAAATTCCGCGGAACTCGGCTCCTACATGATGGATCAATTGCGGGAAATCCGGTCTCCCCATATTCGGGAAATCCGCGGCAAGGGATTGCTGATCGGCATCGAACTGCATCCCGAAGCGGGGGGCGCGCGGCGTTTCTGCGAAGCCCTGCAGACCAAAGGCCTGTTGTGCAAGGAAACCCACGAGCACGTGCTACGCATCGCGCCGCCCTTGGTCATCCGCAAACCGGACATCGACTGGGCCCTGGAACGCCTGCAGGATGTCCTGACCGCCCCCTAACCCTCATCCAAGGAATGCGTCGACCATGTCTCAGGTGATCCTCATCCAAGGAAGTCTCAACAAAGATTCGCGGACAGCGGTTTTGATCCAACATGCGGAAGAGGAATTGAAGCGCGCCGGCCTGGAGGTGAGCGTGCTGGACCTCAGAAACCTTCATATGGAATTCTGCGACGGCCGTTCCCTTAAGGAGTATCACCCCGACATGCAACAGGCGTATCGTGCCATCGACGAAGCCCAGGCTTTCGTCATGGGCATGCCCGTGTACTGTTATTCCGTTTCCGGTCCGCTGAAAAATTTTATCGATATCATCAGCGGCGCGATGGAGAAAAAAATCGCCGGGATTCTGTGCAACGCCGGCGGCAAGGGGTCCTACATGGCCTCGGCGGATTTGAGTCAAATCCTGGCCTTTGAGTCACATGTCACCACCGTGCAACCTGTCGTGTTCAGCAGTTACGAAGATTACGAAGGTCAAACCCTGGTCAGCGAAAAAACCAATTCCAAGATTCGGGAAATGGTCAACAACCTCGCCCGTCAATTGAACCACTCTTCATGACCCAAGCATCCCACCCTATTCGCATCCGGGAAGGCCGTCCGGAAGACGCCCCGGTCCTGGCGGAATACAACCGGCGCATGGCCCTGGAAACCGAGGACAAAGAGTTGGATTCCGAAACCGTGAGCCGGGGTGTGGCCCAGGGATTGCGCCAACCGGACAAGTGCCGTTATTTTGTTGCGGAATCCGGGGACCAAGTGGTGGGACAGGCCATGGTCACCTACGAATGGAGCGATTGGCGCAACGGGGATTTGTGGTGGATTCAAAGCGTCTACGTTCATCCCGACCACCGCCGGCAGGGCATCTTCACCCGGCTGTTCCGGCACATTGAATCCCTGGCCCATGAGGCGGCCGGGGTGTGCGGCCTGCGGCTTTATGTGGAAGAAGATAACGCGGTGGGCCAGGCGGTGTATAAAAAACTGGGGATGACCCACGCCGGCTACCACGTCTATGAACGGGAATTTTAAGCCTGCTCCCTCTTTTTATCAGCCCTAAAAGGCTGTAAAGAAAACCCTTGCCACTGATTTACATTGGGTTACTCTATATGAATAAACCTGTTCATCCAAAATACGATTGAGCCAGTATAGGGAGTCATGAATCATGCGTTCCGACAAAAACCTTTTGAAGCCCGAGGGCAACATCCAATTCTTACCGTTTAAAAATCCGGCATGGGTGGTCATGCTGTTCCTGTTTGGATCCGGTTTTATTGTTCAGGGATGCGTCGTTCATACCCTTGATAATCGCCACGCACGCCATAAAACGAAAACCTATCCCAATAAAAATTACCAGCGTCACAAACAACCGGACGCTCATCACCATGACCGGGCTCCAAAAGTCGTCAAAAAAATTCCTTCCTATGCGGAGCAACACCCTTCGCACGCGCATCAGCCGCCTGCTCATGCCAAAGCCTATGACGTCGCCAAAGGAAAGCCCTTTACGGAGGACGAGCATCCTTCCTCCCATGGCCGGGGTCATAAAGCCGATCAAGGCAAACCGCATTGGGAAGACGACCATCCCTCGTCTAAAGGTCAGGACCGCAAGATGGGCCAAGGCAAACCCGATAAGGGAGACCATCACCCTTCGGTCCACGCCAAGGCCGATCAAGGCAAACCTTTCAGGGGAGATGAACATCCCTCTTCCAAAAGCCGGGATCATAAAGCGGATAAGGGCAAACCCGATAAGGGAGACGAGCATCCTTCGGTCCTCGCCAAGGCCGATAAAGGCAAACCTTCCGGGGGAGATGAATCTCCCGCACCCAAGGGTCAGAATCATAAAGCCGAGAAAGGCAAACCCCTTAGGGGAGACGGGTCTCCTGCGTCTCAGGCAAAGACTCATCAGGAGCCACAAGGCGGACCGCGCCAAGGCAAGGCTCCTACCTCGGCCCCACTGGATACTCCCGAAGAGAGCAAGGGCAAGTCCATGATGGATGCCCCGCAGGCGAAGCGTCCGGATTCCTCTCCCATGAAACCCGGTGGAAAACCGGATAAGGGAGGGCCGAAGTCCAAGGGCAACCCGGAAGACCGGCTTGCCGCCTCTCCGGTAGAGGAAAATATGCCCTCCGAATCGTTTTCGCAACCGGCGAACAAGGGACGGTCATTCAAACAGGACTCCATGGCCTCTTCCGTTCCTTCGGACCACCCGGATTTCCCGACGGTGGAGGCAAGCCCCGAACCCCGGGAGAACATGCAGGTCGCCAAAGCGGAACCGGTGCGTGTCAAGGGTCCATCCAAACCATCGGGCAAGCCGTCCCAATCCGGAAAAGGGAAACCGAACCGGGCACCCGGGCAAACCGCCGCTGTAACGCCGCAGGAACCGGCCCCTGCCCTGGCGGCTCCGGAAACTCCCACTGCTTCGTTGGCACCCGCGATGTTTGACGCCAACCAGCGAAATATTATTCAGAGTTATTATCAAAATTCCGGTTCCACTTCACCGGCCAAGGGTAAGGGCAAGGGGAAGTCGGCCCGGAAATCCAAACGCAACACCACCCGTTTATTGGCCAAAAACGATATTGTGACCCAGCCGACGGAACCGTTGCCCCGGAATCTGGAATCGCAACTGCCACCGGCTCCGCCCAATACCCGGCGGGTCCTGTATCAACAACAGGTCCTTCTTGTCGAAAAGGTTTCCAACAGGGTTCTGGATGTGATCGATGTGAACAATTGAGATTTGAGGATCGGGTCATCTACAGGGCGGCTCTTAAACCGGCGGAATTCAAGGCAATTCAAAAAAAGAATTGCTTAACCCATTGATTTGATTAATATATCAAAGGATATGGGATTGCTTTTGGGGGGCTCAATGCAGGCCATTGTTATTGTTTTATGGAGGGTTCAATTATGCTTTTTACCAAATTCCAAAAGACGTACCGTTCCACCCCCAAAGGATCTCTCGCCCCGGCCTGCTGCCTGGGGATTAGCTTGATATTTGCACTGAGCGTTTTTATGTCCGGCTGTGTCGTCCACCACCAGGGGCATGGCTATAAAGGACATGGCTATAAACACGGACAGGGACACTATAAAAAAGGCCATATTAAAATAAAACCCCACGTGGGGATTTCCATTTCCCCCATGATCGTCATTGACGATTGATCTCAGGAGAACTCAATCATGCTTTCCAAAAAATCCAGTAGGACGGATGGTGGACATTCATTGCCGGCAAAACCCGATCACCCGCTGATTGCGAGCGCTCCCTATTGGGCGGCCCTGTTCGTAACTGCGGTGTTTGTTTCCGGTTGTGTCGTCCATGGCCGCGGACACGGGCGTGGCGTTGTGATTCAACCCCTGGTAGGTGTTGGAATCAGCGTTCCGGCGCCGGTCATATTCGTATTTACCGATCATCACCGGCACGCGGTTCGGGATTATTACCGGCACAACCCGCAACCTCACTGGAAGAAACACAAAATGAAGCGCAAATGGGAAAGGCGTGGCCATCGGCCTCCCGGACTGGCTAAACACGATGCCCTTCCTCCAGGAATCGCCATGCACGCCCTGCCGCACAGACTGGCAAGGCAATTGCCTCCCCCACCACGCGGTACACAATTCATTTTGCATAACGACCAGGTGCTTCTAATTGACGTACACAGCCACGTGATATTGGATTTCATCGATATCCGGGTGGGATTTTAATTCCGGGAAGGATTATTTCTTTCCGAGGCCGGAGTATTTAAAAATACCGGACATGGCGTTCAGGAAGTTGGTTTGTTCCTGCGACTGCATGTCCTTTATTTTTTTCTCTTCATCAAAAATATTCAGGCGAATTTCAGGCGGGCGCCCCAGTAAATTGAAGAGCGCCTGTTCCGAATGGACGGGAGGATGGCAGGTTCCCTGCTTGCAGACGTAAGCGGTGGGCTTTCCGGAAACCGGACCCCGTCCTCCGGCCCAGGGAATCCGGCGTGCCGTCTCTTCTCCACGATGCACCACGAGTCTCAGATGGGGACGGTAATCGCGGTGCAGGGTCTCCAGCATTTTCTGATAGTCCTTATCCTGCTCCGGTCCGGACAAGACCACCTCCACCGGTGGCCCCTCCCACTCATCCATGACAGCCAGCAAACCGGTAAAGGCGGCGGGACTTTGTTCCATGGCGCCCTGAAACGCCTGCACGGTCTTCCGGCCTTTCTCCTCAAATATTTGGTTTCCGGTCAAGCCTCCCAACCGCAACAACGCCCGGGCGGCCACTGCATTGGCGGAGGGCAGGGCGTCGTCCATGGGATTTTTAAGACGCGCCACCAGGGTTTCATGATCGTTGCCGGTCATGTAAAATCCGCCGTCGGTTTCATCCCAGAACCGTGCGATCATGGATTCGGCAAGCTCTTGAGCCCGATCCAGCCATTGGAACTCAAACGACGCCTCAAACAGAGCCACCAGCCCTTCCAGCATACAGGCATAATCTTCCAGGCATCCCTTGAACCGGGCCCGCCCGTCCTTGAACACGCGCAAAAGGGCGCCGTCCTGCCACAGGTGATCCCAGATGAAGTCGGCGGCGGTGGCCGCGCTTTGGAGAAACCGTTCCTGCCGAAGCACGACAAACCCCCGGGCCAGGGCGGATATCATCAACCCGTTCCACCCCGCCAGAATTTTTTCATCGCGGTGCGGCCGGGGTCTTTTGTTGCGCGCATCAAGCAAGGCCTGTTTGCCGTTTTTGATGATGTGGCCGACTTCAAAAATGGGCATGCCTTCGCTGTCGGCGATTCTTTCCAGAGGGCCCGCGACCCGAAGAACGTTGCGCCGCTCAAAATTTCCGGCAGGCGTCGCCCCATAAGCACGGGCGAACACCTTGGCGTGGCGCGGACCCAAAAGGTCCAGGATTTCCTTCAACTCCCAAGTGAAAAAGGTCCCTTCTCGGCCATCGGTGTCGGCATCCTGGCTGGTATAAAACCCGCCCTCCGGCGAGGTCATCTCCCGCGCCACATAATCAAAGATATCTTCCGGGATCGCCCGGTAAATATCCTGCCGAGTGGCCTGATACGCGTCCAGATACAGCCGGGCCATTAAGGCATTGTCGCATAGCATTTTTTCAAAGTGCGGCACCCGCCATTCCCGGTCGGTCGAATAACGGTGGAACCCGCCGCCCAACTGATCGTACATGCCACCCTCGGCCATGTGGGTGAGGCTCTTGTCGACCATCATCAGCACGTCGTTGTTTTCCGTACGCACCCAGTGGCGCAGAAGCAGGGAGTACAGCATGGGTTCCGGGAATTTCATACCCGCTCCGAAACCGCCATGAGCCTCGTCAAACCTTTCGGTCAGTTGTCGCGCCGCGGCGTCGATCAGGGTGCGGGCGGAAGTATCCTGAGAGGTTTTGGGAGAAGGGGGTGGATTGATTTTCCGGAGAATGCCCTGGGACCGGTTCTTGACCTGCTCTTTCTGGTTTCGGTACTGCTCCCCAGCCTGCCGCAGCACTTCGCCGAATCCCGGCTGGTGGTTGCCGGGAACCGGAGGAAAATACGTACCTCCCATATAGGGCTCCTGATCCGGCGTCAAAAACAGGTTCAACGGCCATCCCCCCTGCCCGTTCATGACGACCAGGGCGTTCATGTAAATAGCATCGATTTCCGGCCGCTCCTCCCGGTCGACTTTGATATTCACGAATCCTTCGTTCATCAAACGGGCAAGGTCAGCGTTGTCGAAACATTCGCGGGACATGACATGGCACCAGTGGCATGCGGCATACCCGATGCTCAGGAAAATGGGCTTGTCCTCCCGCCGGGCCTTATCCAGAGCCTCCGGTCCCCATGGATACCAGTCCACCGGTTGGTGGGCGTGCTGCAGCAGATAGGGGCTGGTTTCCTGGGACAGCCGGTTACGGTGTTCGGTCGATGCCATTTGAATGCGGAACCTTTAATTGAAGTTTTGCTTAAGAGATGGGTTCCCAAAGCATACCGAATATGGGGGAATGAATAAAGGTTTAATTCAAGAAGTGAACGGCTATGGGTGGCGGAAGTTAATCGTCGATCAATTTTTCGCGGCTCTGGTGATAAAATTCCCGGAAGCTGATATAGGGATCGATCGCCCCATCTTTAAAGGCTTGGATATCTTCAATATAAAAAGAAACTTCGTTGACCATCTGGCCACCAGTGATGCTCGCCCCGGTGATGAAGTCCGGCACCACCCAGAACAAGGGATTCAGGACGGCGTCCACTGTCTTACCAACCGCATCCCGGGCTGTGGACGGGCCCAGAATGGGGAGCACGATATAAGGTCCGGAGGGAATCCCCCATTTTCCCATCGCCTGTCCGAAATCCTCATCCACCGGTTTGATGCCGAATTGCGGATTGGCCACCTCGAACAAGCCGCCAATGCCCAAGGTGGTATTGATCAATGTCCGGCTGAGCACCCGGCCGGTTTTTTCAAAGTCTCCCTGAAACAAACTGCTGACCAGCCTTTGGGGAAAAAGGATATTGCGAAACATATTGCGAATGAGCAACCGTAAATCTTCCGGAATTATAAACCGGTAGGTTTCGGCAACCGGCCGCATAAGATACTCATAAAAATAATCGTTGAACACAAACACCGGCCGGTTGTACCACCGCTCGAAAGGATCGGACATGGGAGGAATATCATTTTCCTCCGCCGCGAACGGATCTTCCTCAAAATCCGCATCACTTACCGAATGATCGCCGAAAGGATCCTCTTCGATAACATCGTCTGAAAAGGGATCCAGTTTCGAACCGCCGGAATTGGAGGCATCCGGAAGGTCATCCACACTTGCCCAGTTCAATTCCGAGGGCAACAGGTCTCCGGTGGACGGGTCGGTTTGAACCAAGTGGTGGTTGCGGGATAAATCGACGGATTCAGGGGTTTCCAGGGAATCCAAGGGAACGGTGAAAAAAAAATCCTGGGGGCCGGGAAAGTACGTGGCCAACGACGATGCGGGAAAGACCAGCAGACCCAGCACCCAGCCAAACCCTAACAAACACCTTGCCTTTTTCATGAGAGGTTTTCCCGGGCAGGCTGTGGTTTCAAAGATCATAGGCCATTAGAAGTGTCGCTTATAAATACGTCCAATCAGTCTAGCAGATGGGTTTGGGGATGGCAATCAACGGGGCTCCGGGCTGGCATCGGATAACCGTTTGAGAGAGGCCTGGGCAATGGTGATTTTGTTCTTGCGGGCCCGGGCCGCGACCTCCCAGGCTTGTTGATATTGGCCCCTATGGAAGTGAGCGTCTACCAGAACGCCATAGGCCTGCTGATTGTAAGAATTCTGCGCCAGGGCCTCCTCAAGTTTTTTTATGGCTTCATCATATTTTCCGAGATGGTTTAACGCCACGCCCCAGGAAGCGTAGGCCTTGCTGTTTTCCGGGTCGAGTAACAGGGCATTTTCAAACTTGTCGATGGCCTGTTCGGAATGTTTGTCCAGCAACAGAGCCAGCCCCCAGTAATAATAGTTTTTGGTTTGATTGGGGTCCAGCCGCGAGGATTGGTCGAACTTTTCGAGGGCTTCCGGAGTTTTGCCCGACTTGACCAGGGACAAACCCCACCAAGTATAGGCCCTTGCGTTCATGGGCTCCAGGGCCACCGCCTGGGAGGCCAGCTTGGCCGCCTCTGCGTACTTTCCCAGGGCGTTTAATTCCTGGACTTGTCCCATCATTTCCGCGAATTGGGCCTTGGTCTCCTGACGTTTTTTCTTTTCTTCGGCGCGCTGTTGGGATTGTTCAGCGGCCTGCTGGTTTTGCTCCTGGTTCATCTGCTTTTGATTCATCATGGAAAAATAAACGAACCCAAAAAAGATGCCAATGCAGCACAGGACCCAAACAACTCTTATTATTAGAGGCATACGGACTTTCGTTTCAAAGTTCTAGTCAAAACCGGCGACACGAGTATACAGACAACCGCAACGTGTATCAAAGTTTCTTTACCGGCGGACCATCGTTCACCGGTCAACGGTTCATTTGCTTGCGGGCCGCATTCATCAAGCGTGCGGCATCCGCGTCCTGCGGCAACCACAAGCCGACCTTTTCCAAAACCGTCACCGCCCGGCCGGGACGGTGGGTCTGCAGATACAGTTTGGCGAGGGCAAGCGATCCGAACACATAATAAGGATTGATCTCAATGGTTCTGCGGTAAGCCTGTTCCGCTTTTTCGAACTCCTGAACAGCGGTATACACGTTTCCCAGATTCAGGTACGTCAACACATGGTCCGGTTCCTGCTCCAGAATTTTCACATACAACTGAGCGGCGCGTTCATAGGCGCCCCGGTTGACCGCCGCCACGGCTTCGTCCAGATATTGGTCGATGCGGGCTTTGCGCTTGATCTCCCGGACCTGCACCTCAGAGCGCTCCAGCGTGGCGATATGCCGTTTCACCGCTTCCTGATCCACGCCCGGCAACTCCTCGAATTTCAAAAACGCCGGCAGGACCTGGAAATGGGGCGTGATCTGACGGACGATCACATGCCGTTCGTCCTTGTAAATATACTCGGGCGCGCCGAATTCCAGCAGGGAGTTGTCATCGGTGTGGATCGGGGCGCCTGTGCTGAATTTCTTTAACTCGTCCTGATTCATGATCAACAGCCCCATCAGGTCCCGCACACTGGCGATCCCCAGCCGCTTGAGTTCTTTCCCCTGAACCGGGTCGGCCAGCAATCGCTGGACCCTCTCATACGGCAGGGCGTACGGTTGTTGGGAACCGATCAACAGATAGTCGTCGCCGACAATGGATTCCCACATGGTGACTTCAGGAAATACGGAAAGAAACGCACGGGAGATGGACTTGAAACTCTCCGGCGACATATTGGTGTGCATCCAGATACACATGATGCCGCCGGGCTTCAACCGGGCATTGGCCAGCTCGTAAAAATCCCGGGTGAACAGCGCGCCGATCCCGGATATCCACGGATTGGACGGTTCGGAAATGATGACGTCGTACATTTTTTCGGTGAGGGTGATGTGGTTGCGGCCGTCTTCCAGGATCACCCGCACCCGCGGGTCGTTCAGCGCATGGTGATTGAACGGATCGAAATAGCGGCTGCCCTCGATCACCGCCTGGGAGATTTCCACCAGATCGATTTCCTTGGCGGGGAATTGCTCGACGGCTCCCAGGGTCACTCCACTCCCCTGCCCCACCACCAGCACGCTTTCCGGATTTTGGCTGAACAGCATCGGTAGGTAACCGGACAACAATTGCGTGCGCATGTCCATCGCCAGGGACGCGTCGGTCTTGCCGTTGACGCGCAAAAAGATATTGCCGTCGACCGACAGTTCGATGGTCACCGTGGTGTGCAGACCTTCCTTATAAAATAGAATTTTATTTTTGCGTTGCAGGGCGTTTTCCAGCTCGCTGATGCGGTACGGCATGAAGGAGCCGCTGGAAATAACCGCCTTGTCCCACGAGTCAATGCCGCGGGCTCCCATGATCCAGATCACCAGCAGACCCGGCAGTGCATAGGTTTTGATGTGGGGCCTCAGGCTGGAGTTGAACAGCAAAACCATTCCCAGAATCAGATTGATCAGCACCGCCCAGAGAATCGTGTTTTGAATGCCCAGCAGGGGAATCATTAGGAAACCCCCAACAAAGGAACCGAGAATGGTTCCCACCGTATTGCAGGCAAAAGCGGTACCGACGTGGTGTCCCAACGTTTTTAAATTCCGGGCCACCAGCCGGAACACCACCGGGAATTGGGCGCCCATTAAAAAAGTCGGGATGAAAATGAGGGAGAGGATGATCAAAAAATTAGAGGCTTGAATGGAGTGGAAGTCGAGGCCCCAGTTCAAATATACCCAGCGGTTGACCAAAGGAATTTTCCCGAACAGCGGCAGGGCCGCCAGGGCGGACAGGCCGATGCCGACCTGCAGCCAGCCGAACACTTTTTTCAGATCGACAAACCGCCCGCAGAGACGGGAGAACACCAGGGTGCCCAAGGCCAGGCCCAGAATAAAGGCGGTCAGGATCAAACTGAACGCAAAGACCGACGATCCCAGAAGCAGTGAAAAGATACGGGTCCACGCCACCTGATAGATCAACGCGGCGATTCCGGTGACGCAAAATCCCCCGAGCACCAGAATCACCTCCGGCGTGTAGAATCGGTGCTCCGCCGATCCCGGCGGCAATTCCCCCTCCAGGGAGGTGAGCGACCACTGACGGCGGAAAAACAGGAGGATCACCACCGCGATGCCGAGGTTGAGTCCCGCCGCGATCCAGATGGTGGCGCTGACTCCGTACAGTTTCATGAACACGAACGCGCTGGTCACCGCACCCGCCACCGCCCCCAGCGTGTTCACCGCGTACAAGGTGCCCACGTCCCGGCCGATGACGTCCGGATCGTTGGAAACGAATTTTCCCAGAATCGGCAGGGTGGCGCCCATGAAGGTGGCCGGTACGAGCAGAATCGCTCCGCACACCCCGAAGCGGAAAAAACTGGTCAGCGTGTAAGACTCCTGGAAATTGAGATAAATCCATTGGAACAGCGGCAGGGAGGCATCGATCAGATGCGGAATGAGAAGACAATAGATCCCGATGGCGCCCTCCAGCAGGGCGTAAATAAACAACGGCCGGCCGCCGCGATCGATGAGGCGTCCCCCGAAGAAACTGCCGAGCGCGAGGCCGCCCATGAAGGTAGTGAGGACAGTGGAAACCGAGTAATGGGTGTTGCCCAGAACGAGGGTCAGCAGGCGGGTCCACACCACTTCATAAATCAGACCCGTGGCGCCGGAGACGAAGAAAAAAAGAAAAACCCAAACTCGAAAATGGGAGCGGCTCAAATGAGACTTGTCCGAAATTTACGGTTACCTGGTTTTGGAGTCCAGCTCGACTGATTTGCCACAGCGGAATCCGACAATACTGTCTTTGCGTCCTGATGTGGCGGCGAATCGTTTGGCAGCACGTATATCCACCTTGCGCGCATCCCAGGACCCGCCGCGGAATACCCGGTTCTTGCTCTTGGCGGTGCCCTCCGGGTTGATCATGGGCGATTTCTGGTAATAAAACTGATCGTACCAGTCTTCGACCCATTCGGAAGCGTTGCCGGACATGTCGTACACCCCGTACACACTGCGGCCCATGGGAAAACTGCCGACCGGGGACATGTATTTAAAGCCATCGGCGGTGCCGGAGATATTGGCGCGCTTGGGCAGGACTTTGTTGCCCCAGGGATACACCAGCCCATGGGTGCCGCGGGCGGCCTTTTCCCATTCTGCTTCCTTGAGCAGACGCTTGCCCGCCCAAGTGCAGAAATTGACCGCGTCGTACCAGGACACCCCGACCACCGGGAAATTGGGAGTTTTCAGGATATTGTAATCCCCCTGAAAAAAAGGCACGGACGGTTCCACATAATTGGCGGCGCGGCGGAACACATTGTATTTCTCGACACTGACTTCATATTTGTCGACCCAAAACGCATCCAAGTAAATTTCCTGCTGAGGCTTCTCGTCAAACCCGCCGAAGTCCGACCCGCGGGTGAACACCCCTTCGGGAATCAGGATCATCTCCCGGCCGTCATCGCCGACCAAGGTCTCGTAAACACTGAAGTCGCGGTTGTCCTCGATCGTCACCTGTTGGATTTGCGCCTGCATCTTGCGAATCTTGGTGTCATGATCGATGGACTTATTGATTTCCCAGATGATCACCAGAAGAAATGCGATGGCTATGAAAAAGCAGGCGATCACCCCTATGACCAATTGTTTGTTATTCATATTTTATTATGTTTAAAAGGAAATAATAGGCTAAAATAGCAAAGTGATTATAGTTTAACATGACCGGAATGCAATCTTAAAACAAACGGATGAAAGACCTTCTCGCCGCCAAAGAAGCCGCTCTGTCCTGGCTGGAACCCGCCACCCGGGAAATCCTCAAAAGGTTTCAAAAAAAGTTAACGGTACAATATAAAGCGGACCAAAGTCCAGTCACCCTGGCCGACCAAAAAGCCGAAGAAATTCTCCGCAAAAAGATCCAGCGGGAGTTTCCGGATCACGGCATCATCGGCGAGGAATTCGGCGAGCAGGATTCCCAACGCGAGTGGGTCTGGACGATCGATCCGATCGACGGCACCCGTTCGTTTATCCAGGGTCTGCCGATGTTTGCCACCCTGCTCTCCCTGCTCCGCAAAGGGGAGCCGGTGATGGGCATCATCTGCCTTCCCGCGCTGGGGGAAACGGTGTGGGCGGTCCAGGGCAAGGGAACCTTTTCCGGCAAGCGTCGCCTGCGCGTATCCTCCCACTCCAAATTAAAGGATTCCGTTCTGGCCACGGCCGACCATTACTGTTTCCGGGAAAAGAAATACCTGCGCTTCTGGAATCAATTGCATTCCAAAGCCAAACTGGTGCGGACTTATCCCGATGCGTTCGGGCACCTGCTGGCCATCCGGGGATCGGTGGATGCCATGGTCGATCCCTGGGCGTATATCTGGGATTTCGCTCCCTGCAAAATTCTGGTGCAGGAAGCCGGAGGGGTTTTTGCCAATTTTAAGGGAAACGGAAACAGCATCCGCGAGGGCACGGCGCTGGTGGGGAATGCTCAACTGGTGAAAGAACTTCAAAAGCGGATCAACGCCACGAAGACGAGGTAACTTCTAAATCGGCTGGCGACCGGCAAACCCGGTGTTCAGATCGTGCCAGAACCGGATTTCCTTTTCCGGGGCTTTCCAGCAGAGGAGCACTTCTTTGCCGTCGCGGATGGTCGGGAAATCCACCAGGCCCATTTCGATGCCTTTAAGAACGCACCCCTGTTTTTCCAAGCCCTGGGTGATTTGATTGGCTTTCAGGGCCACCTGCAGGTATTCGGTTCCGTGGACACTGCCTCCACCATACTCGGCCTTGGACCGGGCTTTTTGGATATCCGGGAAACCTTCGTTCATGAGGGTATATAATTCCTGCAACTGGGGCACCCAATCCAGCAAATCGGGGATCAGGGCGTTGGCCTCTTCCACGGTGAAGTACTTTTTCGGCATGGAAATCCATCTCGGACGGGGGTTTTTAAAAAACAGTTTGAAATCGTCATCATACACGGGAACCCGGAAAATTCAAACGACGGGAGGGAATTTTTTAAAATTAATTGAAACAAAGGGTTAATGGAAAATTCCGGAGGGTGCCCGGAAAAGCGGGAAAAACCGCTGGAAAGCCCCCTAAATCGTCAAATTTTCAACCCGGTGGGGTCGGCTCCTGAAACAAAATAGAGTTTTTCTATTGACAAATCGGCTCTAAAACTATAAATTCCGGTCCAAGACGCCTCAACAGGTCTAAAAAAAGGGCCGCTGATTTTGCGCGAGCGTGGTCCCGACACTGCCGGTATTCCATAATTCATTTGTTTGCTGTTTTAATGAATTATTTAATTTGAGCTTTACCTATTAAGTTAAGTACAATCTTTTTTAGGGGAGACGACAATGAAAAAGAAAGCACTTTTGTTCGCAGTATGTTTTATGGCTGTATTGGCTTTCGGTGTATCCAGCGCGACCGCCGATGAACTGGTTCCGGGTGCCTATGTCCAGCAGGATCAGAGCGTAATGAGCGTTGGCCAGACGATCGTTCAAATGGGTGCCAGAGACCGCATTCTGACGGACGCCGTCAACCGCGCGTCCCGCGCTCATCTTTCAAGAAATACTGCCATCGGAATCAATGTAATGCCACAGTTTGGTTCCTCCCAGACCGATCAGTCCTGGAAAGCCGCCAAAACGGTGGAAGAGGCTCAGGTTCGTGGACTGGTAGCAGGCGACTGTCAGGGTGACAACTCCACGGTCACGTACCGGAAGCAAATGGGTCAGAACCGCAAAGGTTACATGAAGGAAAATATGATTCCGAATGCCATGTGTGGCGAATATCATCCGACTTTGAAGTAAGCTTTATAGCTTTGGGACTCATAGTCCTTTTAGATAGGATTAAAAAGCCGATAGAATTTTTGTTCTATCGGCTTTTTCTATGTTCCCGCCGCCCCTCGAATCCCGGCAAACCTTGTCTCTTCCTTGTTTTGGTCTTATTTTTGGGTTGGCATTGGGTCGCACCCGCTCATTCGTTTGAAACCGTTTCTCTCAAGGAATATAAAGTCCAGGCCCTCAAAGTAAACAATCCGGTGGATCTTACCCGTCTCCCGCTTAACAAAACATTTCAGGTCAATTCACCGGACTTTGTCCTGCAATTCTTTTTCAGCGGTCCCGATGTTCTTGGAATCATCTTCAAGCGTAATTTAGACAAAGCGCTTTTCGTAAGGTGGTGTTTGTTTCGAAACTGCGAGGAAAGTCCCTTTGATTACGTTTCGGTGATCGGCCAACCCCACGGCCCTCCCCTGGTCAATAATTTTTTTCAGATCAAACATCCGCCCGGCCTCAATTACCGTTTTCAGGGCCTTCATTTTTCCGCCCGAAAATAAATCCGGCCTCACCGCCCTGCAAAATATCTTCGGGCTCTATGGCGCCTCATTTTTGATATAATACCCGGCAATCCAATCTTAATCGCGAGGCTTCCATGTCTGACGACAGGTTTATTGATAACGGAAACGATACCATCACCGATTCATCCACCGGGCTGACCTGGCTCAAAAAAGACACCCGCCAGATGCTGGGAAAATGGCGAAACCTGGAACAGTGCCAGGAATACGCACAAAAACTGAATGCGGAAAATTATGCGGGCTTCAATGACTGGCGAGTGTGCAAACTCGAGGACATCAAATCCATTTTCGATAAAAACCACACCTTGAAGGCCAAGGGGGGAGACCTCATTTACCTGCCCCCGGTGTTTGAGCCGGATTGCGCGGATCTGACCTGGACCGATACGGTCAACAAGGACCGCGCCATGATGTTCAACTTGATCAAGGGGCGCTCCAACTGGATCAACAAGCTGGGCGAAGGCCCGTTTGCGGCAAGGATCGTGCGGGGAGAACGTCAGGTCCCGGAAAAGTCCGCGTAACCGGGTTTACGAATTTCGATACCACCGCTTCGATCAGACGGGACTGCGCGAGGTGACCACCAGCCAGATGGCCAGAAGCACCAGGACGCCTGCAAAGAAGCGCTTGAAATTCTGCTCCGACATGCTCTCTAAAATCATGGGACCCACCTGAGCGCCCACAACCCCTCCGAGGGCGATCATTAGACCGGTCTTGAGATCAATATTGCCCAGCCGGTAATGGGCCGCCACGGACGAGACGGCGATCAGAAAAACCACGATGAACGACGTGCCGACCGCCATCTGCACCTTATTTCCCAGATACAGTAGAACGGGGACCACCAGAAATCCCCCGCCCAGACCGGTCATGGAGGCCAGAACCCCGATCACCAGTCCCAACAGGATCAAAAGTATCCATTCCAATTGACTACCCTCCTTCCACGTATTGTTCTTCAAGTTGATCAACCACCGCCGCTCCTATGGAATCGCCCCAGACATTGACGGTGGTGCGGCACCGGTCCAGAAACCAGTCGATCGACAACAGCATCCCGATGCCCTCCAGGGGCAGGCCGACGGACTGGAGCACCATGATCAGGGTGACCAAACCCGCCTCGGGAATGCCCGCGGCGCCGATCGCCGCAAGCGTGGCGGTCACGAAAATGATGACCTGTTCGGTAAAACCCAGCGGCATCCCGATCATTTGTGCGATGAAGATGGCCGCAATCGCTTCATACATGGCGGTGCCGTCCATGTTGACCGTGGCGCCGATGGGCAAAACAAAAAGCGATGCCCGGCGTGACACTTGGTTGTTCTCCTCGGCGCATTCGATGGTGACCGGCAGGGTGGCGGAACTGCTGGCCGTGGAAAAAGCCGTCATCAGCGCCGCGCTGGCTCCCTTGAAAAAGGTGATGGGATTGCGGCGGGTAAAAAACCACAAAACCAACGGCAGGACCACCAGCGCGTGAAGCAACAACGCGGCAATAACAGTGAAGGCATATTTGCCGATTTTCAGCAACTCCATCCAGAAGGCGTCGCCGCCGCCGGCGGCTCCCAGTTTGGAGGCGATCAGCGCGAAAATACCAAGGGGCGCCAGATACAGCACCAGATGCACCATTTTCATGATAGCTTGGTTCACCGCATCGAAGAAATTGATGACGATTTTGCCTTTTTCGCCGAGGGTGGTCAGCACCCCGCCGAACACCAGGGCAAAGATAATGAGCGGGAGGATGTCCATCTCCACCATGGATTTGATGAGGTTGGGTGAAATGAAACTCTGCAAAATATCGGTAATTCCCACGGCCTTTTTGGCGGCCACCCCTTCCGGCATTTCGGACACCATCTCCACGGATTTTCCGGGCTGCATAAAATTCACCATGGCCAGTCCGATCACCACTGAAAAAGCGGTCGTCGTCATAAAATAAAACAAGGTGATCCCCCCGGTTTTACCCACCTTGGTGATATCACCCAACCCGGCAATCCCCACGATCAACGAGGACACGATGAGGGGAATCACCAGCATTTTAAGCGCGTTTAAAAAGATTTCGCCGATCCAGTCCACCGCCGTCATCCGGGCTCCGAACCACCAGCCGCAGATTCCCCCGAGGAAGATACCGACCAGAATAAAATAAAGTAGCCAGTTCTTGTTTTTCATAGGGGTTCGCCCATTCGTTGTTTAAAAAGATTACTGAAAACCGCTCGAATAAAATTTATAATAAACTCGCTTTATATCTGGAAACTTTAGGGCATCCCGTTGCCGCCAACCCCCGACCGGAGGTCTTCATGTCCAAAACCGTCGAACTCATTTACCAGGGCACGTCCTACCCGTTACCCCTCATCGAGGGAACCTGCGGTGAAGAGGCGGTGGATATTTCCACTTTGCGATCCACAACCGGTTTGATCACCTACGATCCCGGTTTTGTCAGCACCGGCAGTTGTCAAAGCAAGATCACGTTTCTGGATGGGGAAAAGGGGGTTTTGCTGTACCGGGGCATCCCGATCGAACAGTTGGCGGAGCACAGCAATTTTATCGAGACGTCCTTTCTGCTGATCTACGGCCACCTCCCCAACCGGGAGGAGCTGGACTATTTCAATTACCATGTCACCCACCATTCCATGATCCACGAATCGCTCAAAAATCTGTATGACGGGTTCCCCAACAATCCGCATCCGATGGCGGTGTGCAGTGCCGTCGTCGGCTCGCTGGCGACCTTTTATGAAGACCAGCTCAACGTGCAAAACGAGCGGGAGATCGAAATCACCACTCACCGTCTGCTGGCCAAAATGCCGACGATCGCCGCCTACAGTTACAAAAAGTCCATCGGCCAGCCTTTTTCCTATCCCCAAAACGCCCTGACCTATACGGAGAACTTTCTGCACATGATGTTCTCCAATCCCTGCGAAGACTATGAGGTGGACCCGCTGGCCGCCAAGGTTCTGGATACGCTTCTCATCCTGCATGCCGACCATGAGCAGAATTGTTCCACCAGTACGGTGCGCCTGGTCGGCAGTTCGGGATGCAATTTATACTCCTCGGTTTCGGCAGGAATCTATGCCCTCTGGGGTCCGCTGCATGGCGGCGCCAACCAGGCCGTGATTGAAATGCTTCAATCCATGATGGAGGCCGGCGGTAATGTGAAGCAGTTTGTGGATAAAGCCAAGGATCCCAACGATCCGTTTCGTTTGATGGGATTCGGACACCGGGTTTACAAAAATTTCGATCCCCGGTGCCAAATCATTAAAAAACTGGCGCATGAAGTTTTTGA
>Ga0209997_10000064_pt1 | contig 29391 bp, 28 predicted proteins | sample CR04metaG_FD_182079 | JGI IMG/M metagenome (GOLD analysis project Ga0209997, IMG submission 182079) | Deep subsurface microbial communities from Mariana Trench to uncover new lineages of life (NeLLi) - CR04 metaG (SPAdes) (version 2) | ecosystem: Environmental > Aquatic > Marine > Ocean trench...
ACGTAAGTCCCTGAAAATACTGGAGCCGACGAGGGGATTTGAACTCCTGACCTGCTCATTACGAGTGAGCTGCTCTACCACTGAGCTACGTCGGCTGAATATCAATTACAATTATATAGGAATTTTCATGTAGGATAAACAAATTCTGGTGGAATTCAAAAGTGAAAGGGTTTTTAATTCTTCTTAGGTGCAGTTGTAGCTTTTATCAAGAAAGGCTAGCCTTTAATAAACGCAGGACCTAGCAAGTGTCTGGCCTTTCTTTACATATATATGTACACAAAATGGCTGTTTTAAAGCGTCCCGTGCTCTGTCTTTAATTGTGTTCGCTAACTCAGCTGCTCTTGATTTCTGACTGGATGGTATTTGTACCCACATTGAAACAGGTGATTCCCACTGAACGCTTCTAAATGTTTTAAGCTGTACAATGATCGCCGTGAAATGCTTTTGTGAAGCTGTTAACGGGTAGTATTTTGCATAGCTCTCTAACGTAAATAATCCAAAAGAAATGACCGCCGCCAATGTTAGGAATTTTATATATCTCATCACTCTCATCCTCCGTTAATATATCTATTAACAATTTGAGCCAATTTTATAAAACCAGGACAAGCAATTTGCTTATTTAGCACTCCATCCGCCGTCTACGGATAACATTGCTCCGGTCATAAATCCCACATTGTCATCACAGAGGAAAAGAACAGAATGAGCAATTTCATCAGGTTTTCCAAATCGTCCCATGGGATGAAATGATTTAAAAAGTGCTTCTGCTTCGTCTCTATCAGGCATAGAATCTAACAAAACGTCTACCATAGGCGTCTCAATTGTTCCGGGGCATATTGCGTTTACACGGATTCCCTGTTCAGCGTATTCAAGAGCCATGCTTCGAGTAAGCTGAGTTATGGCACCTTTGGATGCATTGTATGCGGCAACGCCAGGCACAGCTTTTAACCCGAGTACCGAAGAATTATTAACTATGCATCCGTAACCTTTTTCTAACATATGGGGGATTACATGCTTAGACATTAAGTAAGTGCCCTTTACGTTAATGGCGAAAGTTTTATCCCATATCTCGGTGTCTGTTTGGTGTGTAAGTCCAAGATAAAGCACACCGGCATTATTAAACAGAATATCGATTTTGCCGTATTTATCTATTATGTGCTTAACCGTTTCTATAGTCCTATTTTCGTCTGAAACGTCTCCAACCAAATAATCTATCTCAAGTCCTTCTTTTTTTGCTTCATCTACAGTATCTTGAAGCTTACTTTCTGTTCTTCCCGTAATTATTACTTTAGCCCCTTCTTTTGCGAATAGGAAAGCAGTCGCTTTTCCCAGTCCAAGACTGCCGCCTGTAATTAGAGCAACTTTATCTTTGAGTTCCATATGGACATTTCTCCTTGAATTAATTCTTAGGATGAGATTATAAAGGATGGGTGTATCTTAATCAAGATGGTTATCTTTCAATTAACTATTAAGTCGATCTGACAAACTTAAATCTATTAAGGAAAACTATAAAATCATGTTATCTTACATTGCATTAACTCAGGATGTTATTAATAATACTGTGGCGTATTAATACTTAAAGTCTCTGGAGGACTAATAGGATGAGTAATACTGCTGAGATTGGAGATGTAGTCACATTTACTTATGAAGGTAAGATAGGAGACGGGTCTACTTTTCATCTTCATGATGACGATCCTCTGGCAGTTGAAATCGGATCAGGAAATTTGGTCAAGGGTCTTGAAAACGCTATTATTGGTATGGAGAGGGGGCAGGAAAAAGAGTTTCAAGTATCTCCTGAAGAAGGTTATGGTGAAATAAATCTGGACTTAGTGCAAATTGTTGATTCTGAAATGTTAAAGCAAACCGATATAAAACCTGAGGTTGGATTGGTAATACAAACCTCGTACGGGAACTGCCATGTTACTGAGATTAACGATGATGATATCGAAATCAGCTATAACCATCCACTTGCCGGAGAAACATTAACCTATTCGGTAAAGATCATTAACGTTAAGAAAAAATGATATTTAGTCCTAAAAAATTCATTATGTTCTAACTCCCGGATTTTGAAATTTTTCTTGATTATAAAGTTTCCACTTCCTATACTTTTATAAGGAGGTAAACAGTATGGAAATTATGCTGAGCATTTTTGTAGGGGTGGGGTTGAGTGCGGCCTGTGGATTTAGGATATTCGTGCCTCTTTTAATTATGAGCATCGCCTCTCTCTCCGGTCAACTTACGCTTTCTCCTGAGTTTGAGTGGATTGCCACATATCCTGCTCTAGCCGCTTTTAGTATTGCCACATTATTTGAAATTTCTGCTTACTATATTCCCTGGATTGATAACCTTTTAGACACTATAGCTGTTCCCGCTGCAACAGTTGCAGGTACTATTGTAATGGCATCTGCTGTTTCTGAGATGGCTCCCTTTCTTAAATGGGGCCTTGCTGTAATAGTAGGAGGCGGTGTTGCGGGCACGATTCAGGGTTTCACGAGCATAACCAGAATAGTCTCGACAGCGACTACCGGAGGTTTGGGTAACCCCATTGTATCGACTGCTGAAGCAGGCGGCTCTATTATAATGTCTATACTTGCTTTGACTCTACCTGTTGTCGCTGTAATTGTAGTAGTAGTGATCATCTTTTTTGCTTCCAGGAAAATTTATAGGTGGTTGGCTAGAAGGAACAAACTTCAAGCTCAGCATGAATGAGCTAACTCTAAATACTTAGAAAAGCTCTTTTAATATCCCCTCTGCTGCTTGTTCTCCTGAGTGAACACAGTCCGGTATTCCTACCCCGCTGTAAGCGTTGCCGGCAATTTCCAGGCACTGGTGCCGGTTTAACTTCTCTTTGATTTTTTCTACAAATTGCAAATGTCCTACATGGTATTGCGGCATTGCTTCTGGGTATCTCTTAAGAATTGTGAATTCTGGAGCGGAACTAATCCCTAAAATTTGAGATACTTCTTTCTCTGCCTCTTGGATTAATATAGTATCCTCTAGATCACAAATACCCGGGTTTAGAGCCCCCCCTACAAATGCACGGAGTAAAACGTAGCCCCGGGGAGCACGTCCCTCGAACTTAATACTGCTAAATGAGCAGGCTATTAAATTGCTATTTTCTATATCGGGAACTACAAAACCAAAACCGTTAAGATCATGTGATATGTCCTCTCTCTTATATGCAAGAATTATTACTGCAGAAGATGCGTATTCGATAGATGATAAATCAGACCCCAATGATGGATCAAAATTTTGTATTAGAGATGCCGCGTGATAAGAGGGGGTAGTTATAATAATTGCGGAAGCATCAGTTGCCCTCTTTTGAGTTAATACCTTCCAACCTTGATCAGAAGGAGTGATTCTCTTAACAGTTTCACCAAGGCTTACTGAATTCTCAGGGAGCTTACTCTCAATTGTATTAATCAGAGTTCCCATCCCGTTTTTAAAAGATAAGAAGTGACTGTAACGTGCTCCTATGTCACCCTCATTCTCTTTCTCGTTGTAAGACATACCTTTTATAACGCTCCCGTATTTCTCTTCCAATTCTAAGAATTGGGGCATAGTAGCTCTTAAGCTGAGTTTTTCAGGATCTGCAGTGTAAACTCCTCCTATCATTGGCTGTGCTATTCGTTCCAATGCTTCATTTCCAAAACGGCGTCTGACAAAAGATGCGAGGCTTTCATCATCAACCTCTTTTTTGGATATAAATAGATCCATTAACATTCTTAATTTTCCCTGCCAGGAAAATAAAGGGGTTTTCAAAAACGGAAGTATTTTTGAGGGTGCCAGCATTAGAAAGCCTTCTGGAACAGGGACCAGCCTTTTTTGCCATAAAACGAAAGTTCCTCTTTTCTTTTCATTTGTTTCGATTAAATCCTGGTCCAGGTCAAGCCTTTTAGATAGGTTAAGCGCCCAAGGCCTTTTTGTGAAGAACATATCAGGCCCTTCCTCAATAAGAAATCCGTCCTTTTCAATTGTAGAGATAGCGCCGCCCAGTTTATCACTTTTTTCAATTAAAAGTATTTCGAGATCAAGATTGTTTTCTTTTTGTATTTCGATGATACGGTGTGCTGCGCTTAGCCCTGTTATTCCTCCTCCTATGATTACTATCTTCTTACTCATGGGGATTATTTAACCATAGTTAGGGAACTTATAAAGAGGTGGGATTCTAGATGAGAGCCTGTATTTGTAGAATCTTAAGATACTAAGTCCCTTTAATATTTGGCTGATACTACAACTATAAAAAGATTTTGAAACCGCCCGTAAAGATATAGATAATGGCTGCTATTGAGAGAAATGGACCGAAGGAGAGGGCGTATTTTAAATCTCCCTTTCTTGTGATAATTATAGAAAGTCCAACTATGGATCCCAGTATAGAGCTTAAAAATATTACGAAAAATACTCCCTGCCAACCTAGAAAAGCACCTATTAATGCAAGTAGCTTGACGTCTCCCATCCCCATCCCCTGTCTCTTTCTAATTATTTCATATGTATAGGCAATTAGAAGTAATATACCTCCGCCTAATATCACTCCGAATAAAGAGTCCAGTATCGGTACTTCGTTTAGGAGCTCAAAGAAATTTTGGAAACCAAAGCTGAAATTGCTTACTAATTCCAGGCTATTTTGCCAGTTTGTTGTGAGTGCATTGTAAAGGATTCCTACTAATATCCCTGGATAAGTGATTACATTTGGGATTATCATATGCTTAAGATCTACAAATGTTATTACTATCAGTCCCGAGATGAATAATAAATAAAATAAAGTGTCTAGGATCATTCCGAATTTCCACAAAGTTGCCACAAAAAGTAGTCCTGAAAGAATTTCTACAAGGGGATAACCAAATGAAATTTTTGAGTTGCAATGAGAACACCTGCCCCCTAAAAATATGTAGCTCAGTATTGGAATATTATGATAAAAGCTGATGCTCTTTTTACATGAAGTGCAGTGTGATCCGGGATAGACGATCGACTCTTCTCTAGGCAGTCTGTAAATACAGACATTTAAGAAACTGCCAATTATTGATCCAAGAATGAAAGATAATATGAAAAGAGGGATTTCTGCACTAGGCACGGGATTGACCCGGGTGAGCTTTGACTATTTGCTCAGAAAGAGCGGATAATTTCTGCTTTATTTCTTTTAGTGCTTCAGCGAAATGGGCCCCGGTTATCTTTAAGCTTTTTTTACGGTTCTTAATATGCTCTCTTATCGCAATCATTGATGCCCTTTGACAAAGTAGCTCAATATCAGCACCTGAAAAACCTAGAGCTTGCGCTGCTATCTCTTTTAATTTAGCATCTTTTGATATGGGCTTTCTGCGGGTATGAATTTTTAATATTTCATATAATTCCTTTTCTTCCGGATATGGGAAATTAAGAATAATATCGAATCTGCCGGCTCTAAGAAGTGCGGGGTCTACTATGTCCACCCTGTTAGTTGCGGCTAGAATCAGGACTTCTCTTAGATCCTCTATTCCGTCCATTTCCGTAAGCAGCTGACTTACTACTCTTTCCGAAACTCGTGTTCCGTCTGATTCTCTTCTGCACGGTGCTAGTGCGTCTATTTCGTCGAAAAATATTATGCAGGGCGCTACTTGTTTAGCCTTTTTAAAAACGTCCCTTACCGCATGCTCTGATTCCCCGACATATTTTGAAAGCAGTTCAGCGCCTTTGATTGAGATGAAGTTAGCCCCGCTTTGTTTTGCAAGCGCTTTTGCGACCAGAGTTTTCCCGGTTCCCGGAGGGCCGCATAATAATATTCCCTTAGGGGCTTTTGCTTCTGTAATTTCAAAAAGGTCTTTATGAGTAAAGGGCCAGATAACGGCTTCAACGAGCTTTTCTTTTATATCATTCAGCCCGCCTATATCTTCCCATGTGACTTTTGATATTTCTACAAATATTTCCCGTATAGCGGAAGGTTCAACCTCTTTTAAAGCATCCATAAAATCACTCATTTCTACCGTAATTGGTCTTATGTTCCGGTTCTCTGTCTCTACTTTATCTTCCTCTTCATCAAAGTCCGGAAGCGATCTTCTAAGCGCTTTCATCGCAGCTTCTCTACACAGGTTCTCTATATCGGCTCCAACAAAACCGTGCGTTAAGTCAGCTAGACGTTCCAGATCCAAGTCCTCATCAAGCGGCATTCCGCGAGAATGAACTTCTAGAATCTGGAGTCTTCCATTACGGTTCGGAACGTCCAGGCTCACTTCTCTGTCAAATCTGCCAGGTCTTCTGAGTGCCGGATCAAGAGCAGACGGGCGGTTTGTAGCTCCAATGACTACAATATTTCCCCTGTCCTTTAATCCATCCATCAAAGAAAGAAGCTGTGCTACAATTCTCTTTTCAACATCGCCTGAGGCTTTATCTCTCTTTGGAGCTATGGCGTCCAGTTCATCAAGAAAAATTATTGAAGGTTGATTTCTCGTTGCTATATCAAATATCTCTCTTAAGCGGGCCTCACTTTCCCCATAAAACTTGTGCATTATCTCGGGGCCGTTAATTACCTGAAAATTGGCATCACTCTCATGGGCTACCGCCTTAGCTAATAGTGTTTTTCCGCTACCAGGCGGACCTACGAGGAGTATTCCCCTTGGTGGATTGATCCCCATTTTCTCAAATAACTGGGGGTACTTAAGTGGCAACTCAACAATTTCTCGTATTTTCTTTAATTGTTCAGTGACACCGCCAATATCCTCATAACTGACTTTAGAACTATCAAATCTCTCTTTGGGCCGTTTTTTAATATCTAGCTTCGTAGAGGCTCTAATGATTACTGAGCTTGATGGCAGTATCCCAATGACTTGAAAGTCTTCCTTCTTTTTGCCGGGAAGATTTACTCTAAGTTTATCTCCTAATGTTATTGGAAAACCGTCGAGACGATCCCGCAAATATCTATTATCGTTCCCGTTATATAGAATGTGGTTGTTCTTGGGAGCTAAGACTACTTTTGTCGCAGACTTTGAGTTAACCTTTTTTACGAAAATATGTTCATCAATATCGACGCGTGCGTTTTCCCTGGTGACTGAATCTATTTCTATGATCGACTTTTTATTAGATGTTTTATCAAGGGGCATAACTCGAACAATGGTTTTTCTCTTCCCTCCAATCTCGACCAAATCCCATGCCTCAACGCCTAGTTCTCGCATGTCTGCAGGGTTAAGTCTCGCAAAACCCTTAGCAGAGTCCTTCTTTGCTATCTCACATATCTTGAGTGCTATCATAGTTTAAGCCTTAAAAAATAATACCGCTAACAGAATTACGGTCAAGAAGAAATTAAAATCGTAGCCAAATGATTGAATAAAACTCTTATATTTATTATACTGTATCCAACACTGAATATGCAGCGTACCTGTGATACTTAAATCCCTTACTCTAAGAAATTTTAAATCCTATGCGTCTGAAACTTTTAGTTTTCACGACCGATTTAACCTAATACTTGGTGAGAACGCGCAGGGTAAAACCAACCTGCTTGAGGCTATACATTTCTTATTAGCTTTCAGACCATTTAAACAATTAAGAACGGAAGAGATTATAAGATTCGGAAGCTCTGAGTGCGGGCTCAAAGGTGAAATTCTGTCACATATGGGTTTTGATGAGGTACACATTCTGCTCAATGAAGATCATAAAACACTGAAGCTTAACAGTAAAATTGTTTATCATACATCAAAGGTTTATGGTAGGTATAATATCGTCTCGTTTCTACCAACTGATCTTGAACTTATAAAGGGGGGTCCACAGGGTAGGAGAAGGTATATAGATGCTCTAATTTGTGCGCTTGAAGGTGCTCATCTTCGTGATTTAAAGCTCTATCACAGGGCTCTAACACAAAGAAACGCGATTTTGGCCAAGACTTCCGCTATAACCTCTGATAAAATTGAGGTTTGGGATGAAAAGTTGGCCGAGGTAGGAAGTCAGGTGATATCCAGAAGGCTTGAATTTATAAGCAAGATCAAGCCTCAACTAAATAAAATATACAAACTTACTTCAGGACTTGATCAAGATATCCAAATTCACTATAAAAGCTCAATTGACCTAGAAGGCAATTTAGAGCAGTCATTTAAAGATATGCTCAGGCTAAAGTTTGAGATAGATAAAAAAAGGTTTCATACGACAGTAGGTCCTCACCGGGACCAAATTAGCTTTTCTATAGCAGGTAAGGACTCTGCTGTGTATGCATCTCAGGGAGAAGCTAAGAATCTCGCTCTTTCGTTGAAGACTTCTGAGATTGAGATGATCAAGCAGTTTCTCGGGAGAACTCCAATTCTACTTTTAGACGATGTAACTAGCGAACTTGATGGTCAGAGGAAAAAGTTTTTGTTCAAATTTCTAGAAGATTTTCCAGGACAAATCTTTATTACGACAACAGATATAAAAGAGATTTTATATAAAGGAGAAATTAGAGTATTCCATATAATAGATAAAAAAGTCAGGCAAAAACACATACTAACTTGATTTACCCTGAATTAAGTATATTTATATATCGAGTAAGAACCTTAAAATTATTTTTGTTACTAATATTGGAGAGATATAAATGAGTGAAATGGCATTTCAGGACCATTGGGAGCATAATGAATGTTGGGGATGTGGGTGTAACAATGAGCAAGGGCTTCATATAAAGAGCTACTGGTCGGGTGATAAATCTATTTGCGTATGGACGCCTAACAAAAGCCATAAAGCAGGCCCCGCAGGATATCTAAACGGCGGTGTAATTGCTACCATAATTGATTGCCACTCAATTTGTACCGCCATTGCGGATGGATATAAGCAGGAGAATAGAGGATTAAATAGTGAGCCTTTTATTTGGTATGTTACCGCATCAATTAAAATTGATTATCATAGACCGACGCCTATAAATAAAGATGTTACTTTAAAGGCAAAAGTTACTATGAGAGAAGGAAGGAAACTCCTAGTGGTTTGTAAACTTTTTTCAGGTGATGAAAAGTGTGCGAGCTCTGAGGTGCTGGCTGTAAGAGTACCGACAGAGAATTGGTTCAATCAATAAATCTTTCATAGATGCTCCATTCGTAATCATTATAAGATCCGATTTCAATGTTATGACACGTATATTAATACTGCTACTTTTTATTATTGCCGGGCTTGTTGTTCCTTCTTTTGCCCAGGAGGTTCCAACTCCTGTCAGGGCAAAGTTAGTAGCTGATATTGCTGCTGTTAAACCGGGCGAATCTTTTAATCTGGGCGTGTTAATGGAGATCGACCCAGGTTGGCATGTCTACTGGGAATATCCGGGAGAGGCGGGATTACCCACTCGTGTTCAGTTTAAAGTTCCCGATGGAATTAGAGATGGAAAAATAAACTGGCCAATTCCAAATGCTTATCATAAATCTGATGGTGGCATTGAGTATGGCTATGAAAATTCCCTACTTCTCTGGACTAATATCGATGTTCCTCCGAATACAGAATTAAATTCGAGTTTTGAGATAGATGCCGCAGTATCATGGATAAGTTGTAAAGAGATCTGTATACCAGGGAAAGCAAATCTTAAATTTGATGCGAAAGTAGGTGATTTTAGAAAACCTGCGGATACAGCCATTTTTTTAGAGTGGCAAAACTCATTGCCGCATATGTTATCGGATAGTAAAATTCCTTTTAATGTTGAGATCAGCACAATTAAGGCCGATGAAGATAGAGTTCGTGTCGGTGTCACATTGGCATCTAAATCAAATGCGAATAAGATAGAGTATTATCCGAATCCCGGCGATTTTCTTATAGTTCAAAACCTTAAATATGTGACATCGCCGGATAATAAAAAAACAGAAATTAGTTTTGAGGTCAAAGCAAAAAACGGAGTTCAATTGTCTGAAACCGTGTTAGACGGTTTAATTGTTTTTACAAATATTAGTGGTAAACGTTCAGGAGTTAAGCTAAAGATTGATTTTAGCGACACTTAAAGTATGGCCGAATGATTTTCTCCTATTCACTGCAAGAGTTGAACCCGGCGGCTGAACGGCTCAAAAATTATTCGGTGGTAATTAGTCCTTCCAGCACCTGTAGTAGTTAGTATAAGCTATGAATCGTCTGCTTCATAAAAAATTAATATCAGTGTAGTATCCTATTTTGAAGGAGTTTATATACATATGGGTGAAAGAAAGAAAATCAAAATCATTGGGGGCGGATTTGCCGGAGTAAAATGCGCCCTAACATTACGCAAAAAGTTATCTAGAGATGAAGTGGACATTATTCTATATAACAGTGAGAACTACTTAGTTTTTCAACCCCTTTTAGCTGAGGTAGTGGGGGCATCAATAAGCCCAGACCCAGTGGCCGTACCTTTAAGACAAATGCTTCCCGGGGTTTATTGCAGGACTGAAGATATAACAAGAATAGATGTTAATAGTAACTATGTTGAGTATTTAGGAGACGAGGGCCGAAAAGGGCAGATGTACTATGACCATTTGGTTATTGCTTGTGGCTCGGTTGTAAACCTTGGTTTGATTCCTGGGATGACTGATCATGCGTTCCCACTTAAAACTGTAGGTGATGCGGTGGCACTTCGTTATCATGTTATGCAGCAAATGGAAAATGCGGAGATTTGTGAAGATGTCGAGAGGAGACGTTGGTACCTTTCCTTTGTTATTGTAGGGGGAGGTTTTAGCGGAGTTGAGGTAGCAGGTGAGATTAATGATCTTGTCCGAGATACAAGGAAGTTTTTCAGAAATATTCCCAACGAAGATATAAAAGTAACCCTGGTTCATTCCAGAGACCAACTTCTGCCGGAAGTTAGCTCAAAGCTTCGCGATTTTACTAAGGTGAAAATGGAAGAGGCAGGGATTAATGTGGTTTTAAACAGGCGCGTGTCATATGTGACTCATGAAGGTGTTGGTTTTAATGATGGAGATTCCATAGACGGCGCCACAATTGTATGCACTGTCGGTAACGCCACATCCCCTGTAGTACAAAAACTAGAAGCTCCTAAGGAAAGGGGAAGACTAGTAACTGAGCCTGATATGAGAGTCTCAGGGCATCAAAATGTATGGGCAATAGGAGACTGTGCTCTTATTAATAATTCTTACGATAATACACCGAGCCCTCCTACCGGTCAGTTTGCAGAGCGTCAGGGCCGGCAAGCGGCTCAAAACATAGCTCGAGTCTTAAAAGGTAAAGAAACCAAACCATTTCGTTATAGACCCCTCGGTCAGCTGTGCGCAATTGGGGGTCATAACGCAGTGGCGGAATTTTTAGGTTTTCATATCTCGGGGTTTTTCGCATGGTTTTTATGGAGATCTGTGTATTTGTTCAAGCTCCCTAGTTTTTCTCATCAATTAAAAGTTGGTTTTGACTGGACCTGGGAGATATTTTATTCTCGTGACCTTGCCCACCCCAAAGCCAATCTGACGGAGAGGATTGGCAAGTCGCATTTTCAGCCTGGAGATTATGTGTTTAATGAAGGTGATCCCTCTAATAATTTTTACATAATTGAATCGGGAGAGGTTGAAGTTGTACGCAAAACTGATGGGGACGGAAAAGAAAAAGTTTTGGCTATCTTAGGCCCCGGGGATTTCTTTGGTGAGATGGCACTCTTGGACAACAGGGTCAGAAGCTCTGCGGTGCGCGCACGGACTGAGCTTGAAGTTACAGTGATGGGCAAGAAAGTATTTGAGCAGATATCAGGTACTCTGAGGCCATTTAGAGATTTTCTTGCAGATGCGGTGAAAAGGCGCAGCGGAAATATGTGGCAAAAATTGCCAGTTGTCTATGAAATCCTTAAAAACCAACCGCTTTCAACTTTTATTAAGCCTGTTGAGATAAGTCTCGATCCGGAGGATACATTTGAAACTGCTGTAAAAACTTTAAGTGAAAAAGAACTTGATTTTTGCTGTGTGATGGATGGCGGCAATAAAATTAAAGGCATATTAACCCGTACTGATATATTCAGAGCAGTTGAATCAGGTGCCAGTCCTAATATGAAAGTTTCAGAATTCATGACTGAATCTCCTATTGTAGCAATAGAAAACGATACTTGCACAACAGTGGCTGCAACAATGAGAGACCACGATCTCAAGTGGGTTCCAGTTGTCGATAACCTAACCAATCTATATGTGAAGGGTTATGTAAGAAGAGATAAAATGATTAATTTCGTATTGGAGAAATTTCATGAACAACACAATAAAGCTGGTGTATCATGACTTCCCAATAAGTATTCCTATTGCAAGAACAATCACTCCGCCCACTATTATCTGAAAAGTAGCCCGTAAGAAAGGAGTGTCCATATACTTGTTTCTAATATATGCAATAACAACTAATTCTATTGCCACTACTACACACGCTACTATAAAAGCAGTCCGGAAATCCGGGATTAAGAATGGTAAAGCGTGACCTATAGCCCCCAAGAAAGTCATTAAACCCTCTATAAGTCCTCTTGACCACGGGGTTCCCACGCCCGCTTATTTTACCGTCATCAGACAACGCTTCTGAGAACGCCATACTGATTCCTGCGCCTAATGCTGTAGCCAGTCCTACTAGGAATGCAGTTCTGCTATTCTGAGTTGCTAGAGCTGCTGCAAATAGAGGTGCTAATGATGAAATGGTGCCGTCCATCAGCCCTGCCAGGCCGGGTTGTACTACTTGCAGTATAAATCTTCTTCTTTCGTTATCAGGAGTATTGTTTGAAGCCGTATTCTGAGTTGATTCCTCTACCATGGTCCTAATTATACATAACATGTAATAGCAATAAAATTTAGCCTAATATTCTCTTGAATTGGGTATCTTTTATAGTTAGAATGGTTTTAAGGAAGGCGGATTATAAACTACTTTCAGGGAGGTTAGTATGGGCAAAATCACTATGTCCTTAGCTTTTATATTCTTTTTATTTGTAGGGGGGATAAATTTACATGCTGCCGATTTGTCTACAGCTGAATTTAGATCGCTCTATGACAGTTTATTGGCTGGTAAGACCCTTTCTACTCAAGCCGAAAAAGATGGAGTTGTTACTAAATCGGAATGGCAGTATGGACAGGTAATAGATTTAGCCGAAGGTGATTTTGATATACCGGTGACAAGGGTTATTACCATATCCAAAAACGGGGAGATGGTTCAGAAAAAAACACTCAGAATTCTAGATAGAGTAAATACCCTTGGTAATTCTGCGTTCATATACGAAGAATCCAGGATGCTGACCGTTGAAAACGCTGGTGAAGAGCCGCGCACTACGAGAGACTCAGAATTTCTTGGCCAATTTATTGCGAAAAAAAACGACAAGGGTGGATTTGATGTCTACAATTTTGGTTTGATACCTTCTGTTGTAGTAGAAGAAGGGGATACTCAAATGGCAGCCTCCAATATCTCATATTCTTGTTTCTCAGAGAACAATAAGAGTAAATGTATTTTAACGATCCGTGATTACAAACTCGGTGATTATAATGCACTTCAAGGTTTTACACTTGGTGATCCTATAGGTACAGATTATGTGATAGTTGCCGAGGAAGAGGTAGCACAATAGGTCCTCAAGAGTGGGATTTACCATTCTGCTCAATAATTCAAAATAATTTACGGAGGTTATAAAATTGAAAAAATTATTAATACTAATACCAATGTTTGCAGTAATTGCCGTTTTAGGGTGCCAGACATATTCGCCTGTTATTGATCCGGGTAGTGTTCAGAGTGGTGACAGATATTACAGGGATCAGGCGGAGTGTAGGGCAATAGCTAAGCAAGGTGCGCCGGGCTGGAAAGATACTGCTAAAGACACTGTTATTGGAGGAGCCATCGGAACAGGGACCGGAGCATTAATCGGAGCAATAGCAGGAGACGCTGTTAAAGGTCTTGCCTTCGGTGCAGTGATTGGCGGAGTAGCGGGCGGAGCCAAGGGCATATATGACAGCGAAAAAGGTTATGAACAAATATATCGCAACTGCATGATCGGCAGAGGATATAACGTTCTAAACTAATCGATATTTTATCTTGAAGTAAGATGAATTTACTAGTTTGCTTAATCTCTTTGATTTGGAGCGGGGTTTTCTGGATGCGCTAGGGGGAGCGCTACTGAGCAGGTTCTGCGCTACACTCAATCTCCCCTATTAGCTGTGCCCGCTAATAGAAAGAGATTATAATAAACGACAAAGGAGGCTTCAATGTATAGATGGATTTTATTAATTATTCCTATCTTGTTTATAACTTCTTGCAATATGACTTGGAAGCGTCCGTTGAAAGAAAAACAGGCCGCCAAATCCTCCTATGAAGAATGCTTGGCCAATTACCCGGACAACCAATTGAAATGTGACGCCTATAAAGATGCTTACGATGATTCTATTAGACAAATGAAAGGCAAGTCTGAGAACCCTCATAGTGGTGGAGGGTTATATGATGAGTAATGCTCTTGAATATAATTTTTTACCCTTAAGAAAGGTCTAAAGAGATAATAATGCTTAAGTTCTAGCGATATTGATGGTTACTTTAGTTTTTCTAAATGATTCTTAGGAGGATAAAATGAATAAAAAATCTGAATACCATCTTATAATTATCCCTGTCTTAATGTTTTTTCTAATCCTGTTGAGTTTTCATACTAGTGCTAGTGCCCAGGGAAATTTACCACCGGGAAGCTATAAAAAATCGTGTAAGGACATACAGTTGGTGGCGGGTAATGTATTGTGGGCGATGTGCGAAAAAGGGGACGGTAAGTTTCAAAAATCGACGTTGCGATTATTTGATTGCGAAGGAGATATATCAAATAATAACGGAGTATTAACGTGTAAAAAGAAACCGGGTAAACGCCCGCCTAAAGGGAGCTACCAGAATTCATGTAAGAATATACAGGTGGAGGGCAAGCAATTAAGAGCAAAATGCCAGAAAAGAAACGGTTCCTGGAACAAAACAAAAATTAATTATAAAAAATGTTCAGGAGATATTAGAAACGATAACGGTGAGCTTAGTTGTAAAGGCGGGGAGGGATCCAAAATCCCAAAAGGCAGCTACAGAGAAACATGCAGAGATTCCTATGTTGAGGGCAACAGGCTCTATTCTCAGTGCAAGAAGCAAAACGGCAGCTGGAATAAAACTTCAATAAATTATAAAAATTGTAATCGTGATATATGGAATGACAACGGAAAACTTAGCTGTGAGAAAAATAACCAATCAAGTTTTCCTAAGGGCAGCTATAAAAAATCATGTAAAAACCTATATATGGAAGGCAATGTACTTGAAGCGGATTGTAAGAATGATAACGGTAAATGGAAACATTCGGGTATAAAATATAAGAATTGCAACAAGAGTATATGGAATGATAACGGCAAGTTAAGATGTACCAAGTGACATTTTGTCTCGAGAGAATATTAGGAAACTTTATCTATTTTATTTAAGATGAGGTCTCTCAGAGTTAATTTCCCTAAGGTGCCGTGTATTGCCTCGTCTATATTCTCGATCAGGTGATCTACCTCGGGTTTTGAAAGGTACCTGTTTTCCAGGAAGGTGGTTTCTTTGTTAACACGTGCCGCATCTAAAATTTCTGTCAAAGTTATAGCTTCTATATCTTTTGCGGGAAGATAAAATACCGGGTCTTCACCTACTTCGAGTATTAAGTTCTTCTCTTCAAGCTCTTTAATAGTAGATTCTATAGATACCTGTGGCAGTCCTAAATGCTGGGTCAGCGTGTCATTAGTCCATTTTTCCTTGTTGTGATAAAAGTTATAGCCAATAAGATACATAACCATAAAAGACAACTTTTCTTTTAATTTGCTGCTTAGTTGAAATATCCTTTTACCTAAATCTAAGGATTTTAGGTTTTGGTGGCAATAAGCAATCTGGGCGCCAATAAGCATTATTAACCAGTTGACATATAGCCATATCATAAAGAGTATAAGCATAGCCAGACTTGAATAGATTGCGGCGTACCTGGTAGATTTAGCAACTGAGAATGCAAAAACCCATCCCGTTGTCTGCCACGCTATTCCCGCTATTGCTCCGCCAATAAGAGCCGATTTAAATTTGACCTTGGTATTGGGAATAATAATGTAGATAAATGTAAAAACCAGAAAAACGAATAAGTAAGGAATTAACTTACCAGCAAATAATAGCAGAGTACCGAGAGGCTCCATTGATAGTACTCTCTGAACTATAGCGTTACTTTCAAAAGACGCTGTTAACCCTATTGCGGCTAACATAAAAACCGGGCCTATGAGTAAAATACTTATATAATCACTGAATCTTCTAACTAGACTTCTTCCTTTCTTCACCTTCCATATGTGGTTAAGAGAATCCTCAATCTTCATAATGAGCGAGATTGAAGTATAAATTAGCATGAGTAAACCCACTATCCCTAACACGCCGAAGTTTATATTGTTTATAAACCCTATAATCTGCCCGGTTATCTCGGTCCCTTTTTCTCCAAGAGGCTCCAAGAAATTTGCAAGAAGCGGCTCAACCTGGTTATCGACAACTCCAAAAGCTTTTAAAATTGAAACGCTGAAAGCTAAAAGTGGCACTATCGACAATAGGGTCGTATAAACAAGACTCATAGCTCTTAGGGTGAGTTCATTGTCTGTAAATTCCCTAACTGTTGCGTATATCAGTTTTACAAGATATACGAGCCATGTTCTAAATCTGTTCAAAGGTACCGTATCAAGGTGCCATAGGTCCTTGGTGAGGAAATCGTTTACTTTTTTTATTAGTTCTGCCATTTTACGATAACTATGTAATGTATTGGTTTATACTAATCTCCCATACTCTAATTCAGATGAATTTCATAGTCAAATGTGTGTTTTAATCAGGTTGATTGCCTTATTATTCCAAATCAAAGCAGATTTTCTGAAACTTGCATAATTCACAAATTTTTCTATCCTCAGTTCTAGGGAAATCTGTCATATTCGCAGTGTTTTCATCAGTATTTATTAGATAGCTTTTCATATCCTCAATGCTTTTGTTAATGTACTCTTTGGCATAATCAATCTGCTCAGGGCTAAAAGTGTGGATCTTTGTATAGTTTTCAAAAAGGTTAAGCTCTGTAACAGTAATTTTGTCCAAATCAAAGTCAAGCTCTTCATGTGCATACAAGGCGTAAATTAAGAACTGAAGTTCATCAGAATTGCCGGACCCTGTTTTCCAATCATAGATTTTGATTCTATCCTCTATACTGTAAGCCAGATCAAGTTTTACGTAATAAAGCTCAGGGTTAAATGAAAAATATGAACCTGTCATGCTTTCGATTGAGAGTACTGTCTCTTTTGGCAGCTCTGTTATTTCTTCAATCACTTGAGATTTATAAAAATTCTCAAGACATAAAATTACCTCGTCATAGTTTCTCTTCCAGATTTGATTGGGTATTTCAGGTTTATATTCATGTTCAAAAAGCGCCGGTTCGTTTCTCAGACTTCCGTTCTTGTTCCAATATAGCCCCTCTCTTGATGACCTAAAATCATTTCTCATAATCTCGGTTACTCTAGTTTTAGATTTATCAAGCGGGATTAGTTTGCCTGTGCTAACAAGCTCTTTTAGTATTCTTTCGATCTCTTCATGAACGGCTGAGCCTTTCCACTGCCAGCGATTCTGAAGATTCTTTAGGACGTAGAGGGTCCTGGTAACATTATCTGACTTGTTTTTGTCCCAGCCTCCCCACGAGCCGTAATAATTATAGTAATATTCTCTTTTGCATTCATTAAAGAGTCCACCTCTTGAGTATGACCAGCTAAATTCATTTTTAAAATCAGCCATCCATAAGTCCCCCTAAATTACCCTGTATTCCATAGTGCAAATTCCCTCATATGTACTGCCGGACTGTGGTTGATAATCTTCTTTTCGTGTAATAAAACCAAACTTCTTATAAAGTGATTTAGCAATCTCATTATCATTATCGACATCTAAAATTACATTTCTACACTTTTTCTCTCTTGCTATTAGGATCGCTTCATTTAATAAAGAGGTGCCGACTCCTTGGTTCCTATATTTTTTATCCACGACTAAAACACTAATATAGAAATCATCTTCCTCTAAATAGGGTGTATAGCCGCTATGGAATAATTGAGAGCCCACTATTAGATAGTTAAGCAATTGAGTCAATCGTAGCTTTATGAGAAGTTCGAGAAGCACTCTTAATTTGCTCCCTGTTTTTCCTGAATAGCCAATGACAACTCCGGCTATATCATCTTTAGAGAAACAGAGGTAAATATTTTCATGACCCAAGAAATTGTTTCCCACCTCTATTAAATCCTGGACCATATGACTTGATTTCTCATCATCCGGTAAAATGCTTACACCTTCGCTGTATGCACTCAAAATTAAATCGGCTACACTATGAATATTATGAGTTTTTAGGTCAAATTTTTTAATTTTCATTCTTAATCTATAAAAAGTTGTTTCTGGTCATTTTAGTCTAGGTTATAATATTTCCAATTAACAATCAAAGAAGAGGGGTTCATGGCTAATATAGTAGTTCAGGAACTTAATTCGGATAAGGACTCAATAGTTTATCGAGTGGAAGTGATAGAGGAAGATTCGAAAACTACTCATAAGGTGGAATTAAATAGGGATGATTATCAAAATTTTACAGATGGGAAAATTGCTCCTGAAGAACTGGTTCAATGCTCTTTTGAATATTTACTTGATAGAGAACCAAAAGAATCAATATTAAGTAGTTTCAATGTATCCGTTATTTCCCATTATTTTCCGGAATATGCGAGGGAAATAATAAGTTATTTCTAATAAGCCCGATTATATCTAGATAATAAGGAGAGAGAGAACAAACTTATGAAAAGATTTTTCTATATAATTCTACTTATTCTAATAATTGGCGGATTCATTTATTTTTATCCTGAGATTGAGTGGTCTTCTCCTGAAGTTGATATCAAGCTAGAATCCGAGAACATAGGCACCCGTCCATTCGATATTGAGATTGTTGATAGCGGCAAGGGGCTCAAGAATGTAACAGTGCTCTTATCCGGCGATCATGGAGAGTCAATATTGGTTCATAAAAATTACCCCGAAGGAGTAAAGAGCGATATAATTACTATTAAACTGGATCCGAAAAAGCTTGGTATTAAGAGCGGGCCCGCAGAGCTTAAAGTTAGCGCTGAAGACAGGTCTCGTCTTAAAATATTCTCCGGCAATAAAACTATCATAAATAAAGAAGTGAATCTCGACTTAGTTCCGCCTAAGCTTGATGTTATAAGCACGGAGCATTACATAAATCACGGAGGCTCTGGGCTTGTTGTTTATAAGGCTTCACCTGATACTGTGAAAAGCGGGGTGTTTGTAGGTGATTATTACTTTCCCGGTTATAAAGGTAATTTTAAAGACGAAGATGTATATCTAGCATTCTTTGCCTATCCTCACGATGTCAAACCGGACATGAATATTAAACTATTTGCTCAGGATCAGGCTGGAAACCAAAAGAGTACGGGCTTATATTATCGGTTCAGGGATGTTAAATATAGGAAAAGTCACATAAATATAAGTGAGAGATTTATTGATAACGTTATGGCCCCGATATCACAAGAGGATAATTCAAGTGCAGGTTACAAAGAAATATTTTTAAAAGTGAACAATGAAATGCGGAAGAAGAACGACGCTAAGATAAGGGAAGTGGGATCAAATTCCAAAGGTGAGATGATGTGGCAGGGCGCTTTTCATCAGCTTTCCAACTCAAAAGTGGAGGCCAACTTTGCAGATGAGAGGACTTATATTCTAAATGAAGAGCCTATTGATAAACAGTATCACCTTGGATATGACCTTGCGGTTACAAAGAGATATCCTATAGAGGCTGCCAACGGCGGTGTTATAGTTTATGCGGACGAATTAGGTATTTACGGAAATACTGTAATGATTGACCACGGTATGGGTATTATCACCTTATATGGTCATATGAGCTCAATTGATGTAGAGGTCGGAGATACGGTCCAAAAGAAAGATATAATAGGAAAAACAGGCCAGACCGGTCTTGCAGCAGGAGATCATCTTCATTACGGTATATATATTAACGGTATAGCTGTTCGACCGATTGAGTGGTGGGATAAGAAATGGATCAAAGACAACGTTATAAGTAAAATCAATGAAGCCGAGGGTGAATTTAATTCCCAAAATGAAGATGCTTCCCCTCAGAATTAAAGTATAGATTTATACTCCGAGTAAAAAGAGATTTGTTGAATTGATTATCTATGGAAAAAATCCTGTCAGTGAGCTACTCATAAATCCGTCCTCGGAAATTGAGGAAATATTTATTTACGGAGACCGTTCACGAAATGACACCTCGGAAGTTCTGAAAACTGCCAAGAGTAAAGGAATAAAAATTTCAACCCTTTCTAAAGAGGAACTTTCAAAATTATGCCAAACAAATTCCCATCAAGGTATAGCGGCTCGTATCAAAGATTTCGAATATCACAAGTTAGCTGATATTATTGCCCGCGCTAAAGAAAAAGGGGATCAGCTTTGTCTCGTACTACTTGACCATATAGAAGACCCTCAGAATTTGGGAGCTATAATTAGGACAGTTGATGTCCTTGGCGGTCACGGTGTAGTAATTCCTAAGGACAGGGCGGCATCGGTTACGCCGGCAGTTATTAAAGCATCTGCAGGAGCTGTAAACCATGTACTCATATCCAGAGTTGTAAATCTGGGTGCAGTAATTAGGGATTTGAAAAAACAGGGTGTATGGATCGTTGGAGCCGATTCTTCAAGCACCAAATCTGTACATCAAGAAGATTTTAAGAATCTGGATATAGCACTTGTCATAGGTAATGAAGGGAAGGGGCTCGGGCACAAAATAAAAAGCGAATGTGATTTCCTCGTATCTATTCCACAGACTGGTAAAGTCTCTTCTCTAAACGCATCTGTTGCTGCAGGGATAATGATTTACGAGATTATGAGACAGAAAATTACTACTTCAAACGGCTAAACCTATGCCTATTATTTTAGATGAGTCTAGTCAGATCCGACAAGGTTTCTAAAGTCCTCTTCTGTTAAAACCTCAACGCCAAGAGACTGAGCTTTCTCTAATTTCGAGCCGGGATCTTCTCCGGCAACAACATAACTCGTTTTTTTAGTAACTGAAGAAGTAGATCTGCCCCCGTGATCTTGTACAAGCTTTTGAGCTTCATCTCTTGTTAAGGTTTGTAGTGCCCCGGTGAATACAAAACTTTGTCCGGCGAATTTATCACTTATTTCAGTCTTTTCTTTATGTTGAATCTCAATTCTAGCTTTGAGCATTTTCGCAACTAATTCTCTATTACTTTCTAATTCAAAAAAGTGGACAACGCTTTTCGCTATTTCATCCCCAACAGTGTGTATACAGACTAATGATTGTTGGGTTGCGCTCATAAGCTCTTCTATGCTAGAGAAGTTCTCAGCTAAGATTTGAGCCAACCGCTCGCCCACGTGACGTATGCTAAGAGCATTAATAAAACGCTCAAAAGAGACTTTTTTACTCTTCTCTATCTCATTCTCTAAATTCGTTGCCGATTTCTCTGCAAATCTCTCAAGGGGGATAATATCCCCCTTTTTCAAGTAAAATATGTCTGCCAAGTCTTTGATGAGGCCCTCTTCCATTAGCTGCTCGACTATTTTTTCCCCCAGCCCCTCGATATCAAAAGCTTTTCTCGATGCCAGATGTTTAATACGTCCCTTTAACTGAGCGGGGCATGATAGGTTTGGGCAATAATTATAGGAGCCCTCTCTTTGTACTGGTGTACCGCAGGATGGGCATTTCTCAGGCATGATAAACTTTAGTTCTTTTCCTGATCTTTTATCTATGATAGGCATGACGACTTCAGGTATAACGTCGCCTGCTCTTTGAATTAGTACCGTATCCCCAATTCTTATATCCCGGTCTTTTATAATGTCTTCTGTATGTAAAGAAGCGCGCTTTATCGTGATTCCGGCAATCTTCACAGGTTCAAGCTCTGCAACTGGGGTTAGCAGTCCTATTCTTCCAACCTGTACTGTTATATCATTAATCTTAGTGGTTGCCTGTCTGGGTTTGAACTTATAAGCTATATTCCATCTCGGGTGTTTTGCTGTAGCCCCAAGTTCTCTTTGAAAATCCTTCCTATTTACTTTAAGAACTATTCCATCAGCTTCATATGGAAGATTGTCCCTTGCTGATTCCACTTCCTTCTGGTATGAAATGGCTTCATCAATGTTTTCGCATTTCATAATATGGTCTTCGACTTTAAATCCCCAGACTCTAAGCGCTTCTACTATCTCTAATTCAAGATTGATCTCAAAACCAAGGACCTCACCGACTCCCCAAGCGTAGAAATCAAGCGGTCTCTTCGCTGTTATTCCAGAATCGAGCTGTCTTATTGCTCCTGAAGCTGCGTTTCTCGGATTGGCGAAAATTGGCTCACCTTCTTCAGATAGTTCCTTGTTTAGCATCTTAAAGGCTTCAATTGGATATAACACCTCTCCCCTGATTTCTATTAATTCCGGGATATTCTTATTGCCCTTTAGTCTTAAGGGTATGGTGTTAATGGTTTTTAGGTTAGCTGTAATTTCCTCGCCCACGAGCCCATTACCACGTGTTGCGCCTTGAATTAATAACCCGTTCTCATAAGTTAATGAGGCTGAGACGCCGTCGAATTTAGGCTCGGCTATGTATTGAATATCTTCATCAATTTCAAGGAGCCTTTTGACCCGTCTGTCAAAATCATAAGCCCCTTCTTCTGTTGAGATATTATCTATACTCATCATAGGCAGACGGTGGGGAACAGAGTTAAATCCCTCAGCCACAGCTCCTCCGACGCGCTGGGTGGGTGAGTCAGGTTTTACAAGGTCCGGATAAAGGGCTTCAATCTCCTTTAGCTCTTTTAATATAGTGTCGAAGTCATAGTCAGATATTTCAGGACTGTTCTTTATGTAATAAAGATAGTTATGATGTTCAAGCTCTTTTGAGAGTGCGTTAATTTTTTTTGTTGCCTGAGCTTTTGAAATTTGTTTGTTTCCGGATGCCATTTAGTTTGCTTCCTTGGATCGTATAATTCATTCTTTATATCTATTTTTTACTCTTGAGCCATTCGTTTAGTGCGCCAAATTCAAGAGTGTTTAATACGTCTTTTTTCTGAACCCATCCTCTTCTTGCAGTGCCGATCCCCAAGCGCATTTGTAGCAGCTGTTGAGTGCGGTGTGCGTCTGTAGAAATTATAACCTTTACACCGGCGTCGACAGCTTTTCTTACATGAAGGTCTTTTAAATCAAGCCTGAGATAAGATGAATTTACCTCAAGCGCTTTATCGTGTTTAAGTGCAGCTTCTATTAGCTGATCAATGTCCACATCATAAGGCTCGCGTCCATTTATAAGCCTCCCAGTAGGGTGCCCTAGTGCATGAACATACGGATTCTCAAGGGCCATCAATATCCTCTTCGTTATAGCATCCCTATCCATTTTAAAGCCGCTATGGACAGATGCAATAACAACATCTAATTCCTTTAAAACTTCATCCGGATAATCAAGTGAGCCGTCAGTTTTGATGTCTACCTCAGAACCCATTAAGATATGTATCCCCTTGATTTTTTTGTTAATTTCTCTTAATTCTAGTCTCTTCTCGTTAAGCCTCTCTATGGAAAGCCCATTTGCAATTGTAGAAGAGGGGGAGTGGTCTGTTATAGCGATATATTCATATCCCAACTCCATGGCTTTCTCCGCCATCTCTTGAATTGTCGCCTTACCGTCACTCCATTTGGTATGCATATGGAGATCGCCCTTTATATCGCTAAGTTCTATAAGATCAGGAAGTCTTCCCTCACTTGCGGCTTCAATCTCACCCCTGTCTTCTCTTAGCTCAGGAGGGATAAGCGGCAGTCCAAGTGTGCCGTACATTTCTTTCTCAGTTTCGCCCGCAACTTTTTCCTCCCCCTTAAATATCCCGTATTCGTTTATTCTGAAGCCGTTTTTTGAAGCAATTGTTCTAAGCTTTACATTATGTGCTTGTGACCCTGAGAAATACTGCAGTGCACCCCCGTAAGACTCAGGTCCTACTACCCGTAGGTCAACCTGAATGCCTTCATTAGTGATTACACTTCCTTTAGTGCTCCCCGAAGCAAGCACCTCTTTTACAAACGGTAGCTTGGTAAATTCTTTTACCGTTTTTTCAGTATTGTCAGAGATCGTAAGTATATCTATGTCTTTAATTGTCTCCCTCATTCTCCTGATTGAGCCTGCTACTATAGTCCCTTCAGTACCCTTAATATTCTCTACTTCTTTTTTTATTGATTCGGCCAAGGGTAGGGCCTTTCCAAGGTGAGTTCTTTCCCTGCTTTCCTTAAGTAAGGGGATGCCTCTTTTTATCTCATCGACTTTTTTTTGTCCAAGCCCTTTGAAATTGAGCACTTCATTCCCATCTAGTACTTTTTCCAAATCTTCAAGGCTCCTCACGTTGAGCTCTTTATATAATAGCGCCAGAGTTTTTGGTCCTAGCCCCAAGATTCCCAGTAGTTCAGTCATTTCAAGGGGAACTTTTTCCTGTATTTTATGATACTCCTCTATTTTCCCGGTCTCTACATATTCTTTTATTTTATTTGCAAGCTCCTTTCCCACTCCAGGTATATCGGTGACATCATCCCGGCTCACCCTATCTTCTATTTCTTCATTTAGCTCTAATATATTAAGTGCAGCTTTTTTATATGCCCTTATTTTAAATGGGTTTTCATCTAAAATGCTAAGCATGCTTGCGATTTGATCAAATATTTTTGCTATTTCTGTATTCTTGCTCATCTGGCCACTATTCTCCATAGAATAGCTAATTTAGCGATTCTGTTAGAGGGAATAATAACATGTTTGTATCTCAATTTTTAGCTTGAATGTGTGATAGTTCTTGAAATATATTAAGCGCTTTCGTTTTAAGAATTATTGATGAGATTGCGCAAAACATTATGGGAGAAAATATTGATTTTAAACTGTAAAAAAAATCTCTACTGAATAGACGCAGTTTGCATTTCAGATGAGTATCTTTTAACGCCAACGAAAATACCGTCTGCAATTTCGTTTATGTAGGCACTACTCTTCAACCTTTTTTCATCTCTAGGATTAGTTATAAATGATGTCTCTACCAGTATGCTTGGTATATCAGCGCCTATAAGTACTATGAAAGGAGCTTTCTTAACCCCTTTGTTTATCGCCGGGGGATATTTAGCAGATACATTTTTAACAACAGAGCTCTGAACATAGCTTGCGAAACGATGAGATTCTTGAATTTTTGCACCGAGCAAATATTGTTTAAGCACATTTGCCATGTCACTACGCGATATACTGGTAGTAGCGTTTTCACGTGCCGCAACAGCTAGAGAGCGCTGGTCATTAGTTAAGCTCAGTATGTATGTCTCAATTCCATTGGCCTGACGATTCCGGGCAGCGTTACAGTGGATGGAGATGAAGAGGTCGGCGCCAAGTTTCTTAGCTATTCCCGTTCTCTCTTCTAACGGAATAAACTTATCCGTGCTTCTTGTCAAATAAACTTTTGTTATACCAAATTGTTTCCCTTCGGCATCGAGCTTTTTCTTTAATGCTTTTGCAATTCTCAAATTAACTTCCTTTTCCTTTAACCCCGATGGGCCAATTGCTCCGGGGTCGTGTCCACCGTGTCCTGCGTCTATGACAACCGTTCTGATTTTCAGTCCCAGGGCCTCAGATAGAGAGGATACTCTGTCTTCAGGTAATCCTGATTTATAGTCATATCTATCAGTATTTCTTCCCGTAGCATAATAGCCGCCTGATTTTTTCCCGCTTCCCTCAATATCCATTATGATTCTATAAGGGTCTTTTAAAGCAAAAACCTTATAATCGTCAAAACTATTTATGTAAAGTACAACTCTCACAGTGTCTTTAGTATTTCTAGCAAATTTTATCTGCTCTAGAAGTCCTTTTGTTATTGGTTCTACGTACAGGTTTTTATCGACAGTAGCTCCTTCAATATCGACAAAGAGCCTTGGAGGTGTTCCATATTGAGGGTCGGGCTTTAGTAACCTAGATGTATAAGTTGAATCTTTATCTAAATGAATTACCACTCTCGTATAATCATCTGTCGACCAGTGGCGTATCTGGCTCACTTTCGTAAGTCCGTTTCTCGATGTGCTAGCTTTACCCTTTGCTCTTGGTTTATAGAGAGGCGATTTTTTAGCAGGTTTAAACGGCGCTAGTTCTTGCCTTTTGTTTAGCGCAACTGTTCTCATGTCCCCTTTAGGAAAGTCCGTAACCAATTTGTCATATTCAATATAAGCATCTGACTTACTTTCCTTTTCTACTATTCTAGCAACTCTTAGTTGTGCATCATCTGCAAGATTGCTATATGGATACTTCCTTACAAATTTTCTTGATATTTCTACTGATTTATCAAAGTCTTTCTGTGAATTAAACCTTTCTCCTATTTCTTCATACATTTTTCCTGAAAGAAAGAGTGAATTAGGGGCTTTAGGGCTGTTAGGATAATCTCTGTCTATACTGTAAAAAGCACGTGCTATTGTTTCCCAAATCTCTTTATTTTGTATTTTATTGTGATTTACTGATAGATTTTTATAGAGATCGAAGGTTTCTTCATATAATTTTTCACCTCTATCCTGCCCGATTGATGTCTGAATTGAGGAAAATAGTATTATTAGAGACGAAATTATTAAGAAAGATAGTGTTCTTTTAGTCACCTTAGGAATATAATTATACTATTCTGATAGCCATTTGTAAACATTATTTTATAAACTACTTTAACATTTTGCTTCCCAATTTTTCCGCTATTGGAGATTATTTTTTGAAATGGTTAGAACTTAATGCTAAATTTGTTTAAATGAAGGTAATTATTCTCGGATGTGCTACATCTACAGGTGTTCCCATAGTAGGATGTAATTGTCCCGTCTGTACTTCGGACAATCCTAAGAACAAAAGGACCCGCTGTTCTCTCTTTATAGAGAAAAACGGCAAAAATATACTAATAGATAGCTCAACTGACCTCAGGTTTCAGGCGCTTAAACACAATATCACCAGACTCGATGTTGTGCTCTATACTCACTCCCATGCCGATCATACCCATGGTATCGACGATTTAAGGACTTTTAATTTTGTAAATAATATGGTGATCCCTTGTTATGCGAACCTGCAGACTATTACTAATCTTAAAAACAACTTCGGTTATATCTTTGACGGTGTATATTCAGCCGGTGGCAAACCCCAACTTGAACTATATGTTGTAGAGAATAATTTTGATTTTGATGGGATTAACATAATCCCGGTTGAGATAAACCACGCACAGTGGATGATTCTAGGTTATAGAATTGGGAACGTTGCATATCTAACTGATTGCAGCGGCGTTCCGGATGAATCTCTAAAGAAGTTAATGGGTCTTGAGCTGCTAATTATAAGTGCCCTTAGATATACAGAGCACCCGGCTCATTTCAATATTGAACAAGCTGTAGAGATGGCACAAAAAATAAACCCGAAGCTTGCGGTACTTACTCACATGGGACACGAGGTCGATTACGATACTCTATTGAGTGAGCTGCCCGATAACATAGTACCGGCTTATGACGGCATGGAAGTGGAACTGGATGAGCCCTAACTTGATTCGGGCTAAAACTACAGGGAAAATGTTAGTTCTTCATAAATCTTAGAGGTGCTATTATGCAGGAAGTTATAAAGAAGTTACTTCAATCAAATAATACTAAAATAGTGTTCTGTGTATTAGACGGAGTAGGGGGGCTTCCTCAGAACGGGAAGACAGAGCTTGAAGCTGCTAAAACTCCAAACCTTGACGCACTAGCCCAACGAAGTGCTTGTGGTCAACACTTGCCGGTAGCATATGGAATAACCCCGGGTAGCGGCGCCGCTCATCTTGGATTGTTTGGTTACGATCCGCTTAAATACGAGATAGGACGCGGAGTGCTTGAGGCGCTCGGACTTGGTATACAGCTTACTCCTAACGACCTTGCTGTAAGGGGGAATTTCGCCACGGTTAAATATGAGGGCGACACTCCGATAATCACCAACAGAAGGGCAGGGCGTATTCCGACCGAAGAGAATATAAGAATTGTCTCTAAGATTACAGAGAAGATTAAAGAGATTGACGGAGTAAAGGTCAATATGACCTCCGGCATGGAGCACCGCTCCGCCATTATTTTTACTTTCCCTGAGCCTATTAGGGAGGGCGGGGACGCAATTGCTGACACGGATCCCCAGCTTGAGGGGGAAAGCCCCATTCCGCCAACCGGCAATAATCCGGAGGCTCAGAAAGTCGCGGAGGTTGTCGGGAAGTTTATAAATCAGGTGGTTGAAATTATTAGAGATGAGAAGAGGGCTAATTACATACTCTTGAGAGGTTTTGCGGTCCATCCAAACCTAGCTTCTTACCAAGATGCTTACGGGCTCGACGCAGCGTGTATTGCAACTTATCCGATGTACAGAGGGGTCGCTAAACTTGTAGGCATGGAAGTGCTCGAGGTAGAGGACCATTCAATTAAAAGTGAAATCGACACATTAAAACGGGATTTTGATAAGCACGACTTTTTCTACTTTCATGTTAAGAAGACCGACAGCTACGGAGAGGACGGAAATTTTGACGGCAAAGTCGGCGTGATTGAAGAGTTCGACAGCTTTGTGCCTGATATTTTGAAATTAAATCCTGACGTCATAGTTGTCACGGGGGACCATTCTACTCCAGCGAATATGAAAGCTCACAGTTGGCATCCGGTTCCTATACTGATAAATGCTAAAAATGTAAGAGCAGGGGGAGTTGAGGGGTTTGGAGAAGCTGATTGTCTTAAAGGGGAGCTTGGAACTTTCAGAGCAGTTGACCTTATGACTCTTGTTCTTGCTCATGCTGGCAGACTTCAGAAATACGGCGCATAATTAGTTAGTCGACCATCTTGAAATTCAGTGCCTTTATGCTAATTTATACATTCCTTATTGCCAGGCTTTGTAGCTTAGTTGGCTGCGAAGATTAAGGACAAAATAGTTAATAGAGCGCCAGCACTTAGTAGTTAGAATGTTAGCGCATACTATGCGCGTGCCGAAGTGGTGGAACTGGCAGACACGCAGTCTTGAGGGGGCTGTGCCTTCGGGCGTGCGGGTTCGACTCCCGCCTTCGGCACCACATTTAATACTTTAATAACATCAGTAGGTTGCGTCATTTTTCTTTGGTGTTTACTTGTGTAAGCTTGATTGGTTCCTCGGTCTTGGTGTCCAAATAGGTGTCCATAGCAGAGGATATTATTCTTTCCGCAAGCTTATCTACAGCTGCTTTTTTTGCTTCTTCGTGTGTATGGCTATAGTGCATTAACATCCTAATATCCTTATGTCCGGATAAAGACATAACTGTTGCGAAGTCCTCTTTTTCACCTACGATCAAGTTTGATATAAAAGTATCGTATGAAAAATACCCTAATTGACAAATCAGAGGATGATCAATATTTCGAACGAATACATATTCTTGATTTCAATGTAAATTGGAAATCAAATGTAGCAAGAGATGGAAGAATTCTTTAAAT
>Ga0209997_10000065_pt1 | contig 29212 bp, 29 predicted proteins | sample CR04metaG_FD_182079 | JGI IMG/M metagenome (GOLD analysis project Ga0209997, IMG submission 182079) | Deep subsurface microbial communities from Mariana Trench to uncover new lineages of life (NeLLi) - CR04 metaG (SPAdes) (version 2) | ecosystem: Environmental > Aquatic > Marine > Ocean trench...
ATTCGTGCCGGAGAGTGGTAATGCGAGTGCTGTTCTTGGGAACCCCGGGATTTGCCATACCTTCACTCCAGGCCCTCCTGAATTTCTCGAGTTCGGACATTGAGTTGGTGGGGGTCGTGAGTCAACCGGATCGTCCGGCTGGCCGAGGACAGAAACTCACCCCGCCCCCGGTGAAGGTTCTGGCCGAACAATCCGGCCTTCCTGTTTTCCAATCCGAGCGTCTGCGCGACCATCCGGATGCCCTGCAGTTTTTGAGAGAAAAAGATCCTCAATTAATTGTTATTGTCGCCTTTGGGCAGATCTTGACCCCTGAATTTTTCGATTACCCGCCTCTGGGAAGCCTGAATGTGCATGCCTCACTTCTTCCCAAGTATCGGGGCGCAGCCCCCATCACCCATACCCTCATCAACGGGGAAACCCAAACTGGGGTCACGATCATGAAAATTGACGAGGGAATGGATACCGGAGACATCGTCTCTCAAGGCACGGTCGCCGTCGAAGAAAACACCACGCAGGGAGAGCTGGAGGACCTTTTGGCCCACCAAGGGGCGCAACTGCTCATCCAGACCCTCCCTCCCTATGCGAAGGGAGAGATGCGCCCCCAACCTCAGGATCAAAAGAAGGCCACCTATGCGCCTCGAATGGCAAAGCAGGACGCTCAGATCGACTGGAATCGGTCCGCTCCAGAGATTCACAACTGGATTCGTGCCCTCAATCCGTGGCCAACGGCCGCTGCCCATTTTCAGGGGCAAAAGGTCAAGATCTGGCGTAGCCGAAGAGTGGAAGAAATTGAGGGGGATTCGAGGCCTTCAGGCCGACCCGGTGTGATTCTGGCCTTGGGTCCGGACGAGATCATTGTCGAGTGCGGGCAAACGACGCTTTTGTCCCTGGGAGAGTTACAGCTCCCCAATCGGGCCCGTGTTTCGGCCCGTGACTTCGTGAATGGCGTCAAGCCCAGGGTGGGAGACCTCTTTACTTGAGTACCCAACCACGCGCCGTGGCTGTACGCTTTCTGCGAGATCTTTTCAAACATCACCATCACCTCGATTTTCTTTCTCAGGATGTCGATTTCCTGGATCTTGATGAGCGCAACCGTCGCTTGGTTACCGAGTTGGTCTATGGCGTGTTGAGAAATCGGCGGCTTTTGGATCACCATGTCGGAGAGCTCTCGCGAACACCGATTGAGAGATTGGATGAGAGCATCCTCTGGGTCCTGCGTTTGGCTCTTTATGAAATCGAATTTCTTCGTATTCCCGATCATGCGGCCGTCCACCAGGCGGTCGAGCTGTGCCGGCAGTTTCGTAAGGCTTCCGCCGCAGGACTCGTGAACGCCATACTGCGCCGTTTCTTGCGCGAGAAACCTGCCCTTCCTGAGGGCGTATCTGCTCGTGCCTTGGCGGTGAGGTTTAGCCATCCGGAATGGCTGGTCCAGCGCTATTTGACCCGATACGGAGCCGAACAAACGGAGCACTTACTGCGAAGGAATAATGAGCCACCCGTTCCAGCGCTTTGGGTCAACATCTTCAAAACCGACCTGCAATCTTTTTGCAGGCAACTCGAAAGTGAGGGGATTTCCTACCAGGTCTATCCCCGATTGCCCAATTGCATCACTGTGGATGCCTCAGGGTTCACTCAGCACCGTGCTTACAAGGAAGGACTCTGTTTCTTTATGGATGTGGCCAGCCAGGAAATCGCCTATCTTGCCGAGGTCAGGAATCATCGCAGGCTGGCTGATTTTTGTTGTGCTCCTGGGGGGAAATCATTCCTTTTAGCATCTCAAAAGGAGAAGGATGCTCAGCTTTGCTGTTGTGACTCCAGCTTTGCACGACTGAGGGAAACGCGGAATCGGGCTCAGTTCCTTCAGGTACCCGATCTGAACTTTATCCATGCCGATCTCACTTCCACTCCACCTTTTCGAAAACCGTTCGACTTTGTGCTTTTGGATGTTTCCTGCAGCGGAGTGGGTACGCTACGCTCGAACCCGGATATTCGCTGGAAGATTCGAGAGGATGACCTGTTTCGTTTTCATTCCAAGCAGGTTTCCCTGCTCCAGAGCGGTTTTTCAGTGCTTCGTCCGGGGGGAGTGCTGACCTACTCGACTTGTTCGACGGAACCTGAGGAAAATGAAGAGGTCATCGAAGAGTTTCTGGGTGAGGAGCCCAATGCCGCACTGATTGGTGATTTTCATCGAACTTACCCGGCGCCTCATCCAGGAGATTGCTTCTTCGCCGCCCGAGTGAGGCGGGTTGGCCCCTGAGGGGCCGTGCTGTCGAGGGCCCGTGCTGTTGTGCTGTCGTGCTGTGGGGGGGGTGTCCCTAAGCTCCTTTGACTGCCGCCCGAGTTAGACACGTATAAACGCAGCATGCTAGATTAAATGCTAGGGCCCACGAGATGACCAAACGACCGGACGACGACCGCACAACCGCACGACCGCACGACAGCACGAAGAGCCAAGCGCGTCTGCCTTACAGCCCGACAGCACGAAAGCACGAAAGCACAGGGCGCGAAGCGCGCCCGCACGACCGCCCGACAGCACAACAGCACCACAGTACGAAGCGCAAAGCGCGCATGCGGGGAAGTACGATCCATGAGCAGATCCTGATCGTGGGCCAGCTGACCGTCCTGGTGGGGGTTTTGATTGCCGTGGGGCTCTCCAGCGCCTACCTGGGAATGCGACTGGCGGTTCGGGGGACAGAGGTAGAAGTACCCTCGATCGCTGGAAAGCCGGTGGGAGAGGCCACAGAGATCCTTGAGAGGGTTCACCTGAAGCGGGAGGTTATGGGGGAGCGCTTCGATCCAGAGATTCCGAGAGGAGTCGTTATCTCCCAGCACCCTCAACCTGGGAGAACTATGAAGGAGGAAAGAAAAGTTCAGATCATTCTGAGCCTGGGAACGAAAACGCATCCCGTTCCGGATCTGAGAGGATCTCCCTTAAGGGTGGCACGACTGATGGCCTCCGACGCAGGATTCGAATTGGGCAATATTAGTGAAATTTCGATGAGTGAGATTCCGAAAGGACAGATTGTACAGCAATTTCCCCCACCCGACTCGAAGGATCTCCTGAGTCCCGAAATTGATGTCCTGGTCAGTGGAGGATTCCTCGAGCGCTATGTGATGCCCGATGTCACCGGACAGAGTTTAAATTCGGTGGTGCTCTATTTCGAGAAAAATGCTTTCAAATTAGGCAACATTCGGTACGGAGACTATCCGGACGCTGCTAGAGGTGCTGTGGTCAAACAATTTCCGGAGCCTGGCTATCTCTTGACAGAACAGGAGACCATAAACTTGGAGGTTGCTCGCTGATGGCCCTGATTGCACCGTCTATACTTTCTGCAGACTTCCTCAACCTGGGACAGGACATTCGCAAAATTCAGGAGGCCGGAGCTCGGATTCTCCACCTGGACGTTATGGATGGTCATTTCGTGCCCAATTTGACCATCGGTCTTCCCGTGATTGAGGCACTCAGGAACAGCACGGATCTCCTTCTGGATGTTCACCTGATGATTTCCAATCCCGAGCAAATGGTCGAAGCTTACATCGACGCTGGAGCAGACTATCTCAGCGTTCACTATGAGACCGTCGATCACCTGGACCGTCTTGTGGAGAGAATCCGTGAGAAAGGTGCCCAGCCGGGGGTGGTTTTAAACCCACATACACCTGTGCTAATCTTAGAAGAAATACTAAAGAAATGTCACCATATCCTTTTGATGTCGGTGAATCCAGGATATGGGGGCCAGAAGTTTATTTCTTCTAGCTTTGAAAAAGTGAGAAAGCTAAAGTCTTTGATTGATTCGCAAGGCTTGAATGTTAAAATCGAGATAGATGGAGGCATGGGGCCTGACAACACGGAAGAAGCGGTGCAGTCGGGTGTGGATATTGTGGTAGCGGGATCAGCGATCTTCCATTCCCAGAGTCCGAAGGACACTTTTCATCAGATGCAGCGGATTGCGGAAGGAGCTGCGGTATTGAAAGGCAACAATGCGATTTCTGCCTGAAAGTGCCTCAAAAACATCTTCAGCAAAAGTTTCCGTTTTGTTGAAACAAGGCACTAAACTGTTCGTCTTGGTTCTGGCTGGACTTCTACTTTCCTCGTGTGGACAGAAAAGTGCGGGTTTGCAGGAAGCAGCTATTGCACCGGATACGATGTTGTTCGAAAATGGCATGAAATTTCTGGAAAAGAACCAATATATCAAAGCCAGACTTTCCTTCCAGACCTTGATCAACACCTACCCGGACAGCGAACATACCCCTGCCTCATTCCTGGGCATAGGCGAATCCTTTTACCATGAGGGAGGCACGACCAGTCTCTTGCAGGCGGAAGCGCAATATAAGGATTTTATTATCTTTTATCCCACCCATGAGATTGCCGACGACGCGCAGATGAAGATCGCCGCCGTCAATGTGAAGTTGATGAGGGGCCCCGGCCGAGATTCGACCTATGCGATCAAGGCCGAGAGGGAACTGAAAAAGTTCTTACAGATGTATCCGGAGAGTGAGTTGGCTCCGACTGCTTGGGAATTCTTGTGGGAGGTTCAGGAGAATCTTGCCCAGGGAATTCAGGGAGTTGGGGATTTCTATTTCAGTAGGAATTCTCACCTGGCCTCGGAAAGCCGGTATAAAAGCGTATTAGAGAGCTATCCGGACTACAGTAGGTTGGACCAGACCTTGTTTCGATTGAGTCGATCGTTGGAGAACCTGGGTCGCATCGAGGAGGCATCTGTCTACTATTCTCGGGTGGTTTCCGAGTATCCCTTCAGTGAGTTCGCCAGCAATGCGGAACAAAGACTCATCCTGCTTGAAAAGCCGGTACCCCCTGTGGATCCTGTTGCCGCGGCCAAAAATGAGGCTAATCTAAGGCCCGGGAATGGGTTCTCCCTCATGGCTCCTCTACGTGGCATGAAGGAGGTTTTTACCGGTCGCGAGGATCCCTACGAAGTGGCACGGCGAAGAGCGGAGGAACGTCAGGAGCAGGAAGAAAGTAGCAATCCGGAAGAAAATAGTGCTCAGTCCGATTCCCAGTCCAACGGCAAGTGATTCATGCCCCACCTGGTCCTGGCGGAAGACAGCCCGACAATCCAAAAACTGGTTCAGCTTTGCTTCAAATCAGAGGACATTGAGGTCCACTGTTTCGAGGACGGGACCTCCACACTGGAATACCTCAAGACCGGGCCGGCGGATGTCCTGTTGGCGGACGTAGCCATTCCCGGCCTTGACGGCTATGAATTGTGCCGGGCAGTGAAGCAGAATCCCGAGACGGCGAGTACTCCAGTGGTTTTGCTGGTGGGTGTCTTCGATGGTTTTGATGTGCAGAGGGCCGAGCAGGTCGGCTATGATTGTCGGCTGACCAAGCCTTTAGGGGCCTTAGAGCTAGTCGATCTGGTCAAGAAATTGCTGGAAGCTCCAGTTCCTCATTCCGGCTCGGCGAAGTCGCCATCATCGTTCTCCGAGGATCCGGATTCTGATGGAGAACTCGCTTTGCCGGTTCACCCGGAAATCAGCGGAGGAGATGAAAAGACTGTTTTTGCCCTGAACTCCTTCCAGTGTCAAGCCCGTCCCACATCCTATACTCGGGACGTAAACCCGCAGGAGGCCGGTCCCGAGACGGCAATTGAGGATGACCCGGGATCTGCGCCCAACATCTCTTTGAATAGACCGGAACTGGATTTTCTGGTCAATAGATTATTCGAGTTGCTGGAACCTGAGCTCCGTCGTATGGTGACCCAAGTCACCCGGGACGTTGTGAAACGGGGCACCATCTGATTCTGCTATAATCCCTTTTTTTTGTCCGATCCTTTAGAAAAGGTCAAGATTCCAGTGTCTAAAAGCGAGAGTATTGCCAAGGTCTACGAGCCGGCTGAGGTGGAGGAGAAGTGGTATCGATGGTGGATGGAGCAGGACTTCTTCCGGGCCGATACTGACTCGGAAAAGCCACGTTATTCTATGGTATTGCCGCCACCCAACGTGACCGGTAATCTTCACATGGGCCATGCCCTGAACCACACCCTGCAGGACATCATCATTCGCTGGAAGCGCATGAAAGGATTTGATGTGCTTTGGCTGCCTGGGACGGATCATGCCGGAATTGCCACCCAAAACGTCGTGGAACGGCAGCTGGCCGAGCAGGGGAAGAGACGAACGGACCTGGGCCGTGAGAAGTTCGAGGAGATGGTCTGGGAGTGGAAGGACAAGGCTGAGAAGAATATCTTGAACCAGGCCCGACGGCTCGGTTGTTCTTGGGATTGGAGTCGAAAGAGGTTCACCTTGGATGAAGGGCTCTCGCGAGCCGTTCGGGAAGTGTTCGTCCGTCTTTACCAGGACGATCTCATTTACCGGGGCGAATATCTGGTCAATTGGTGTCCACGTTGCAGCACGGCCATTTCCGATCTGGAAGTGGAGTACAAGCCTTCTGAGGGAAAACTTTGGCACATCCGGTATCCGATTCAAGGGAGCGACGGTTTTGTAGTGGTGGCGACAACGCGGCCCGAAACGATGTTAGGCGACACGGCGGTTGCCGTTCATCCTGAAGACGAAAGATACCGTCATCTGCACGGTGGTAAAGTTCTTTTACCTTTAATGAATCGGGAGATCCCTGTCATCACGGACGATTTTGTGGACAGAGAGTTTGGCACGGGAGCGGTGAAGGTCACTCCCGGACACGATCCCAACGATTTTGAAGCCGGAAGGCGCCACCAGTTGCTTCTTCTTAAGGTGATTGGAGAGGATGGGCGGATGACTGAAGCAGCGGGATCTTACAAAGGAATGGACCGTTACGAAGCGCGGAAGAAAGTAGTTTCGGACCTGCAAGAGCAGGGATTTCTCGTTAAGATCGAAGATCATTCCTACAACATAGGTCTTTGTCAGCGATGTGAAACGGTGGTCGAACCTTTGGTATCGGAGCAGTGGTTTGTCAAAGTGAAGCCGTTGGCTGAGGCGGCGGTTCAGGCCGTGGAAAAGAAACAGACCGTCTTTGTCCCGGAGCATTACGAACGTATATATTTTGAGTGGATGCGCAACATTCACGATTGGTGTATCAGCCGGCAGCTTTGGTGGGGACATCGAATCCCCGCCTGGTATTGTGATGATTGTCCTGAAGTCACCGTGGCTCTCACGGAACCTTCAAACTGCTCCCATTGCCAGGGGAGCTCACTCAAACAGGACTCCGATGTCCTGGATACCTGGTTCAGCTCGGCTTTGTGGCCTTTTTCCACGATGGGATGGCCGGATCAGACCAAGGATCTGCAGGTGTACTATCCCACCGATACCCTGGTCACGGGTTTTGACATCATTTTCTTTTGGGTAGCTCGAATGATGATGATGGGGCTCCGCTTCATGAAGGCAGTCCCCTTTCACACCGTCCATATCAATGGTCTTGTTCGAGACGAACAGGGACAAAAGATGTCGAAGTCTCGCGGCAACGTGATTGATCCACTGCAGATCATCGATGAGTATGGAACGGACGCGATGCGCTTTACACTGGCTGTGATGGCGGTCCCCGGAACGGATATCCCCTTTTCCATCACTCGGATGACCGGGTACCGTGCATTCTGCAACAAAATCTGGAACGCTTGTCGTTTCCTGTTGTTGAACCTGGACCAGGAAGAGCCAGTCAGCGAGCAGGAAGTAGATCAGCTCAGGCAGAGAAAGCAACTGAATTTAGGGGAACGTTGGATACTCAGCAGGCTGCAAAAGGTGATCGCTGAAACCAATGAGAATCTGGAGAAATTTCGTTTTCACGAGGCCAGCAATAACCTTTACCATTTTTTCTGGCACGAGTTCTGCGACTGGTTTATTGAATTGGCAAAGATCGGTTTTACCAGTGAAAATTTGGAAGAACGTAGAACCATGGGCCGTATCATGGCCTATGTTCTGGAAAGCTGCCTGAGGCTTTTGCATCCCTTTATTCCTTTCATCACCGAAGAGCTGTGGCAGGAACTCCCCCATTCCGGGAAGTCAGTCATGGTGGCCCCCTATCCGGAGGAGCACCAGGAATGGACGGACCCAGCCTCGGAAAAAGAGATGGAGGAACTTCAGGATTTGGTGATTGCCATTCGGACGTCCAGGTCGGAGAATAACATCGATCCACGGAAGAAGATTCCGCTGCAGTTGGCGTGTAAGCCGGAATATCAGAATTTCCTCGAATCGCAGCTGCACCCTATCAAAAACTTGGCCCAGCTGAAGGAGGTGGTTTTTGTCTCCAATCTGGAGACTGGAGGCCTTCGGGTTCAAGGAGTTTCCCGAATAGCCGATTTCGTGCTGGTGTTGGACGAGGTTATTGATCTTGGAGCAGACCGCACACGTTTGAGCCAACAGATCGATCGTTCTACAGCGAATGTCCAACAGCTGCAAAACAAGCTGCAAAATGTAAACTTTGTCAAAAAGGCCCCTGAGCACGTGGTTGTTGGGGTCCGTCGCCGTCACCAGGAAGCGGTCGAACAGCTCAAGAAACTACAAGAAAAACTGGATGGACTTTCGCAACCTTGATCCGCTCTTAAAACAAGCTCTCGCAGAAGACTTGGGTCGTGGAGATCTCACCACTGAGGCAATTCTCGAGAGAGCCGGAGCCTCCAGAGAAGGGGTCATTCAGGCTCAAGCTGCGGTCTTGGCCAAGGAGAACTTGATCCTGGCCGGATGGCCTGTCTTCCTGCGTGTCTTTCAGCTCATGGATGAGATTGAGGCTGAAGTCCATTTTGAGGAAGGTGCCCAGGTGGATCGGGGGACAACCGTGGGAAGGCTGCAGGGAAAGGCCTCCGTACTGCTTCAGGGTGAACGGGTGGCCTTGAATTTCCTGCAGCGCATGAGCGGGGTGGCTACTCTCACTCAGAAATATGTCCAACGGGTTGCCCACACTCAGGCAAAAATTTTGGATACACGCAAGACCACGCCTTTGTGGCGGAGCCTGGAAAAGTATGCCGTGAGAAGGGGCGGAGGGCTGAATCACAGGTTGGGCTTGTACGATGGAATTCTCATTAAGGAAAACCATGTGGCGATGGCCGGAGGCATTGAAGCGGCACTGGATGCTTGCCGGGGTCCCATGGAGGTCGAAATTGAGGTCAGGAATTTCGAGGAGCTTTCCCAAGCCATCGATGCCGGAGCAGAGAGGGTGCTTCTGGATAATATGAGTCCCCAGGAAGTTCAGAAAGCGGTCGAAATCACCAAGGGTCGCTGTGTGCTGGAGGTTTCTGGAGGTGTCCACCTCGGTAATGTCGTTGATTATGCTGAGACTGGAGTTGATTTCATTTCTCTGGGGATCTTGACTCACTCCTCTCCATCGGTGGATTTCAGTGTCTTGCTCCATCAATACGATGACGTTAAAGGATAGGCCCTGTTAATGAATTTCTATGAGCCCTGAGACACCCCAGGAGAGCAAACTTTTCAAACAATTCGATTATCTGCACCGGGTGGACTCCACCAACGACTACTTGAAAGCCTTCGTTGAGGAAGGTGAGACTCGGATGGTAGTGGCTAGAGAGCAAGCGTCGGGTAAGGGGCGCGGCGACCACAGCTGGTACTCACCGCCCGAAGAAGGCCTCTATTTGTCCTACCTTTTGTATCCCCCATGGCAGGTAGAGCGCTCTCCCTTTTTGAACATGCTCTCGGGGCTGGCGGCGGTACTGGCTATAAGGGAGGAGGGCCCTGTAGGTCTTCAACTCAAACTGAAACGCCCCAACGATATCTTGATCGCAGGAAAGAAAGTGGGTGGGATTTTGATCGAGATAAGTAGCATGCAGGATCGAATCCTTTGGGCAATCGTTGGAATTGGTGTCAATCTCTATCAGAAAGACTTTCCCGAGGAGTTGTCCCAGGCAACCTCTCTTGCTCAGGAAGGGGTGACGGTCAGCCATCCGCTCGACTTTTGTGATCGTCTTACCCAACAGTTCGAACGCCTATACCGCCAGCTTGAAAAGGGGAAGTGGGACAGCATTCAAACCGAATTTGAACAGCAACTATGAGTATTTTCAACTATCAGGAACAACCCGGTTATTTCAAGCGGCTCAAAGAGGCGCTGCAGACCACCAAGGATGATCTCGGTCATAAGTTGAACCAGGTGATGGGAACGGCTGAGAGTCCCGTTACCGAGGATCAGCTCGAAGAACTGGAGAACATCTTGATCAGTGCTGATATAGGAGTCCAAACAACCCTGGAAATCGTCGAAAAAATGCGAGAGGAGACCCGTGGCCAACGCGTCGTGACCCGTCAAAAGGCCAAACGAATGCTTCGAAAGGAGATGCTGGAGATCTTTAAGACCAGCCAGGAGCCACACCGGGAGACTTCCTCACCTTCCCGTCCTCACGTGGTTTTTGTGGTGGGTGTGAACGGTGTAGGAAAGACCACCACCGTGGGTAAATTGGCTCATTGTCTGAGTCAGGAGGAGAAGAGCGTATTGATTTGCGCATCGGATACCTTTCGGGCAGCGGCAGCGGAACAGTTGACGATCTGGGCAGAGCGGACACAAGCGGACATCGTCAAGCAATCCTCGGGGGCAGACCCGGCGGCCGTGTTGTTTGATGCAATTGCGGCCAGCAAAGCGAGAAAAACGGATGTCCTGCTGGTTGACACGGCCGGTCGGCTCCACACCAAGTCCCATCTCATGCAGGAAGTCGAGAAAATGAAGCGTATTGCCGGGCGAGAGGTCGAAGGAGCTCCCCACGAGATTTTTTGGATCCTGGATGCAACCACGGGGCAAAACGGCCTCAGTCAGGCGCGCGGATTTTTCGAGACCATTGGAATCACGGGAATTATCGTCACAAAACTCGATGGAACGGCTAAGGGGGGGATCGTGGTCGCCATTGCCAAGGAACTCAAGATCCCCATTCTTTACATCGGGGTGGGAGAGAGTCAGGAAGATCTCATTCCCTTCTCAGCTCAGGGGTTTGTTGACTCCCTGGGACTGGGGGAGGAGGATTGACAGGAAGGAAAAGCCAGGTTAGAATCCGCCCTGACTGTGAGACCCGCAACCGGGTGCCCTCGCGCGTTGCGAAACGCCGTCAGGTCGACTCTTTCGTTGCTTCGTTACAAGAACCTATGCAGAACCTGGTCTAGGAGGAGAACATGAATAAGAAACTATACGTTGGCGGTCTACCCTATTCTGTGACAGAGGACAAGCTGCAAGAAATCTTCTCGGCACACGGCACTGTTGACTCAGCCCGCGTGATCACGGATAGATTTACCGGTCGATCACGGGGTTTTGGGTTCGTGGAAATGAGTAGCGAAGAGGAGGCTCAAAAGGCGATCGACAGCCTCAATGAAAGTGACCTCGATGGGAGATCTCTGACCGTCAATGAGGCCCGACCCCAGGAAAATAGAGGCGGCGGCGGCGGCGGTGGTGGAGATCGCTGGTAAGCCTCGACTTCTGAAGCTCGAGTTCCGCCCCCCTCACAGCCTGGCACAGATTCGCTGCATCCGCGGGATCATAGGCGTACCAGCAGCAGGAATTGCACGGCCGGAATCTTCTGGATTTCTTGCATCACCTCTTCCGGTATCTCACCGTCGGTATTCACTACTGCCACGGCATGAGTTCCATCTCCGTTCCGACCCAGCACAAAGGAAGCGATGTTGATCTTGGCCTTACCCAGGATCGTGCCCACCAGACCGATAACTCCCGGAGTATCCTGATTTCTGAGGAAAAGAATGTGTTCCCCAAGCTCCGTTTCAATGGGGATGCCATCAATGGAGACCAAACGATAGTTGCCCTTATGCAAAATGGCTCCCTCGATCCACTCTGTTTTTTCTGGAGAGCGCAATTGGATACTGATCAGATTGGAATAGCTGCGCGGCCGGCTGCTCACCGTTTCGATGACTGAAATGCCCCGCTCTTCCGCATAGTTTCTGGCATTCACCTGGTTGATTTCTTCCGACAGCATGGGTTTCAGTATCGCCTTGAGAATGTAATTACTGATCGGTTTGTAATTCAACTTGGCGAAGTCACCATAGTAGCGGATGCCGATCTCTGAGAGACGAATGGATGAAACCTGGCTGATGAAGGAACCCAATTTTTCAGCCAAACCCAAATAGGGCTGGATCTGTTCTAGTTCCTTGGGCGTCATGGAGGGGAAGTTGACTGCGTTTACGATCACTTCATCCTGCAGGTAGGCGGCAACCTGCTGGGCGATGTCGTAACCCACCTTGGATTGTGCTTCGACCGTTGAGGCGGCGATGTGAGGAGTCAGTACCGTGTGATCTGAAGCAAGCAGGCGAGGATGAACGTTCGGCTCGTTCTCGAAAACATCCAGGGCGGCGCCTCCGAGATGCCCTTGCTCCAGTGCATCGGCGAGATCCTCCTCCACCACGAGCTCACCCCGGGCAGCATTGATCAGGAACGCTCCTTTTTTCATCAACTGTAAGGTCTCCTTACAAATCATCCCCTTCGTTTTCTCATTTAGTGGAGCATGCAGGCTGACAAAGTCAGCTTCGGATAAGACTTCTTCTAAAGTTCGGAGCTCGACACCCAGATCGTGTGTGTAGTCCTCGCTGACGAAAGGATCATAGGCCAGGACCTTCAGCTGAAACGATGTTGCACGTTGGGCCATAATGGAACCGATCTTTCCCAACCCGACAAGGCCCAGAGTTTTATTTTGAAGCTCCTGTCCAATAAATGCCTTTTTGTTCCAAACTCCTGATCGCAATGAAGGATCGGCGAAAGAAATCCTACGGGCCAGGGCCAGGAGTAGGGCAAAGGTATGTTCTGCGACACTGATGCTGTTCCCGCCCGGAGTATTCATCACCACCACGCCTTTGCGGGTGGCCGCTTTCAGATCGATATTGTCGACACCCGCACCTGCGCGCCCGATCACGCGAAGTTGTGAGGCATTCTCGATGACCTCCTGAGTGACTTGAGTTTTACTGCGAACAATCAACCCATCAGCGTCACGGACTTCCGACAACAAGGCCTCCAAGGAAAGGTCGGATCGGCAAACGACTTCGAAATCGGGTTGTTGTTTCAGGTAATCCACTCCCTCTTCCGAGAGTGGATCGGTAATCAAGATTTTCATGATGTTTCGTGAATACTCGACTTCGGATCGGAGGTGTGTTCTTGCCTACCGACAGCCTCGATCATGGCGGCTCGAACGCTGCTACCCAGATCAACCTGCGTTCCCATCTTAGTCAGGCAGAGTTCGATGGCGGAGAGCACTAAAAAAACATCGAGCAAGTCAAAATAACCCAAATGGGCAATTCGGACAATCTTGTTTTTCAGCGCACCTTGTCCGCCCGCCACCTTGAGTCCGAATTCAGCTTCGAGTTTCTTCGCCAACTCAGCAGCAGCCACACCATCCGGCGGAATAGCTGCCGTCACAGCGCTGGCCGGGGAGGAGGAGAGGATCCTGAAGCCCAGTGCCCGAAGCCCTTTTCGCGTACTGCGGGCCATCAGCTCGGCATCAGCCAATACCCGTTCGGGAGTCTGGCGAAGAATTTCCCTGGTTGTTTCGTTCAGACCCATGATCAATGAGATCGCAGGCGTAAATGCACACTGGCCCTTCCGTTGCTGATTCACTTCCTGGAGCAAATCGAAGTAGTAGGAACGCGAGGAGTTGGTCTTGATTTTTGCAATCGCCCTGGGACTCAGTGTCAGAAAAGACAAACCAGGGGAGAGAGCAAAAGATTTTTGAGATCCGCTAATGACGATATCCAGGCCCCATTGGTCTGTCTCTAAGGGCTGGGTCAGCAAAGCTGTGATGGCATCGACCACGATAAAAACCTTAGGGAACTTGGAACCAATCTGTTGGGCGATCGCCTCCAGATCGTGGGATGTAGCCGTCGAGGTTTCACATCCCTGGATGAGAACTGCCCGAATCTCTGGGTTGTGCTCCAGCGCCGCACAGATTTCCTCTGCTGAGGCCGCCTCTCCATATTTCTTTTCAAGGGATGTACAGGGAACGCCGTGACTTTGGCAGATCTTGACCCAGCGCTCTCCAAACTTGCCTGTCACAACAGCAAGAGCAGGGTCATCCGGAGAGAGTAGATTGGACACAGCTGCTTCCATAGCGCCCGTCCCAGAGGATGTCAAAATGACAACATCGTTCTCGGTCCTGAAGATCTTCTGCAGATTTCGGCGAGTCTCCAGAAACAGTTCCGTGAATTGGGGCGTCCGATGATGAACAAGGGGACGCGACATCGCGAGCTGAGCCTCGGGCATCAGCGGAGTGGGTCCCGGTGTAAAGAGTCTCGTTTTGCGCATCGGCAAATGATACACCGTTTCGTGCCTTCGTGCCTTCGTGCATTCATGCATTCGTGCAGTCGTGCAGTCGTGCTTGGGTGTTTTCGTGTGGGTCAGGCGGTCAGGGGAGTTTGGTGCCAGCCCCAAAGTTTCTCCTTTGAAATCAGGGGTTTCCCCCATAATTCTGGGACTGTCCCCAAACTCGCCCCCAGGTTGACGCCTTGACCTGCCGGTCTATTCTTTCCTATCATCGACACCTCATGTCTCATCCTGTCTGGATTTGTGTGGCCGCTTGGTTTGTTCCTGGTGCCGGCCATCTGTTGCTGAAGAAGTGGGGGAGAGGGATCGCGTTTTTTGTGGTCATCATGGTTTTGTTTGTCTGTGGCCTGGCCATGGAAGGGAGGCTGTTTGGTTTCAGCCCCGGATTTTTTGGGATTCTCAAGTTCACTGCAGGCGCTGGTGCTGGATTCCCCTATTTCTTGGGAAAGCTGATGGCCTGGGGAGAGGGCAATGTTCCCGGTTACGGATACGAGTACGGGAACACTTTTCTGTTCACAGCCGGCCTACTCAACATGCTCCTGGTGGTGGATGCTTTCGATATCGCCCGGGGTCGAAAACAGTGAATCACTATATCGCCATCTCTATTCTATCCGTTTGCATTACCACAGTTTTCACGTTGATCACGAAAGAGACTAAGGAAGAACGCATCCGCTATTTCCTGAAGCTGTTGGGTTATATGGTGGTGGGCTCGTTTGTGGTTGCTTGGATCATGTATAGTGTCCCCTAACCTTCACTACTGGGTGCCGGCCTTTCTTTACGCCGCCCTCATCTTTTTTCTTTCCCATCAGAGCGATCCTCCAGGGGCACAAGTCGTACCCGACTATACAGCCCATTTTTTCGAGTACGCCTTCTTCGGACTGACCCTGACCTGGGGTGCGACTTTGGGATTCCACCGACCTCTTACCTCAAAGAGTGCTGTAATTCTGGGTGTGATCGCCGCCCTGTATGCGATCGGCGATGAGTTTCACCAATCCTTCGTTCCAGATCGAGTGGCATCCCTAGGTGACGTGGCAGTGGATATCGTGGGAGTCGCGGCTTGTGTGGGTATGGTTTGGGTGATCCGAAGGGGAAAGTGGCGAGAATCTATGATTCATACTGGCTGTAACGATTCGCGGACCTGAGAGATGCAGATCCATTCACCTGCCTCTGAACCCCTGTTGGCTCACTTTGAGCAGAGATTGGAAGATCGACCCTTTCGACCTCCCCTGTGGCTGAGGGGGGGGCATCTTCAAACGCTTGCCGCGTCGCTCTTGAAGCGTAACTTTTCTTGGGGATGGAGGAACGCTGAGGAACACTTCGTGGATTTAAGGGATGGATCGCGCGTGCGATTGCTTTGCGCGTGGCAGTCTGCTGATGCCCCCACCCTTGTCGTTCTTCATGGAACAGGAGGATCCAGCGCCTCGACCTACATGCAGGGGCTTTCCCATAAGGCTTACCGGGAGGGCTGGAATGCTGTTCTGGTGAATCTCTACAATACCAATCCGAAATTGCCGAAGCCCAAAGTCTTTCACTCTGGTTCGAGCCGGGAAGTTGGAGAACTTCTGCAGAAATTGTCGATGAAGCATCAGGTGCGGGACTTCTTTCTGGCGGGAGTCTCGATGGGCGGAAACATTCTGCTCAAGTTAATGGGGGAGTGGGGTTCGAATTCTCTCGTTGATGTTCGGGCTGCTGGCGTGATTTCCCCGCTGGTGGATCTGACCACTGCCTGGAAAATTCTGGAAAGACCCTCGAACTTTCTCTTTCAACATCACTTCGTGAAGAATTTCAAAAAACGCATCAAACGAAACCGTTCCAGCTTGAGTCCGTTTGTGGATGTCGAGGCCCTGCTGCGCATCAAAACTCTCCGCCAGTTTGACCAGCTCTTTACGGCTCCACTGGCCGGATTTCGCGATGCCTTCGATTACTATGAAAGGGCAAGTGCTCTACCCTATCTCAAGGACATCCGTATTCCCACCTTGTTGATCCACTCCCATGATGACCCCTTGCTGCCCGGGGAACCGTTCACTCTTCCAGAAACTCGCTCAAACCCCTCACTTCTGGTGGGCTTGACTCGTCAAGGAGGGCACGTGGGATATTTGGAACAGGCTGTTGCGGGAGGGGATATTGACCGTTTCTGGGCAGAAAATCGCCTGATCGATTTTTTCCGCCTGGCCCGCCAAACTCTACCTGATCTTGATTAGGTTGCGTAGGGGCGCACGGCCGTGCGCCCCTACGCAACCAGCCGGACACTACCCCATATTCCCGACCCTTCCTCTTAACCTGTGACTAGGGTCACTGTCTTGTAATGGAGGTGGTGTAAGAGTGGACAAGTAGGAAGAAATGACAAGACTACTTGTAATTCTACTTTTCTTTTCCTCTGCAGCTTTGGGCCACGATGGCGGCCTCGACTCCATGGGCTGCCATCACGACAAGGAGCCAGGCCTGGTTCATTGCCACCGGGGCTCATTGGCTGGTCAATTCTTTGACTCGAAAAAAGAGGTTCTCAGCGCACTGATTAGGAACAAGACCGACACCCTGTCAGGCAGCAGCTCTGAAAGCGAGACTCCCCAACCGGACACTGGAGAACCAGCGGAATCTTCGGCTGTTCTTTACGATCGCGATCTTTACGGTGATTGGATTGACACGGACGGGGATTGCCAGGATACCCGGCAAGAAGTGCTCATTGCAGAAAGTCTCATCCCGGTCCAGTTCGACTCCTGGGGTTGTAATGTCGTCTCTGGCCAATGGCTCGACCCCTACACGGGCCAAACCTTCACCGATCCCAGCGACCTCGACATTGATCACGTCGTGCCGCTAGCTGAGGCACACCGTAGCGGAGCGAGTCACTGGCTGCCACAGCTTCGCACACAGTTTGCCAATGACTTATTGTTTCCTGGAAGCCTCATTGCGGTCTCCGCATCGGCAAACAGATCTAAGGGGGATAGAGATCCGGCAGACTGGCTGCCACCGAATCCAGCCTTCCAATGCGATTACGTGAGAGCCTGGGTCATGGCAAAGGGTTATTGGGGTCTTGTGATGGACGACCGGGAGAGAAGCACGATCTACTATGTTTTAGCGGGCTGTGAGCAGCCAGTGCGGGGTTTGTCGCATTAGGACAGGTTCCTAGCCCGGTCTGAAAACCCTACCTCCGGCTTCAGCTGGAAGCCAGTCCCTTCTCTTTTGTTCGCAGTTTTTCTCGCTCGAGCGTTATAGTTACTGAGATGGATGCTATCCCCGCCCATTTTCCCTGCAGGCGACTGTTCGAGTTGGATTGGGAGTCTCTTTCTGATCTGGAACTGGTGGCGCTGCTCATCGGTCCCGGAACGCCAGAGAGACGGGCTTTGAATGATGCCCGAAGGCTGCTCGATGCCGTAGGTCCCTCCAGAAGGTTACAGGAAGCCGGTTATGACGAGCTGTGCCGGACCGGTTTAAGTCGAAAGAAGGCTCTGGCCCTGTTGGCAGCTGTACAGCTGTCACGCCGCTTTCAAAAAATCCCCTTGTTTCCAGGACAGTCCTTTCGATCCAGCCTTGAAATTTTTCGCCACTTCCAACCTCTTGTCCATGGCCTGAAAAAGGAATGCTTCTGGAGTGTGCTTCTGGATAGCAAAAATCGTATCTTGAGAGTGAAACGGATATCGGAGGGATCCCTCACGGCCTCCTTGGTGCATCCCCGAGAGGTCTTTCGGCCCGCCATTCGGGAAGCGGCAGCCAGGGTTCTCTTCGTTCACAACCATCCCAGTGGTGATCCGGCACCCAGTCAGGAAGACCTGGAGATCACCCGCCGATTGGTACAAACGGGAAAAATCGTGGGAATCCAAGCCCTGGACCATGTTATCATTGGCGCCCACACATACTTTAGCTTTGCCGATCAGGGCTTACTCGAGGATGCCGATGTGGCTTTGGAAAGAGGCAGGTGAAGCCTCTCTGGATTCCGGATGAGCGACCTGGAAGATGTTTCCTTGGGTATCCAGTGGCCCGAGAATCGCCCCTTTCAGTTGGTTGGACTGGGTCTCAACGCGGTGGATTGGATCTGCGTCCTTCCTCATTATCCTGAGCACAACAGCAAGGTGCAGATCGATGAAATGTACAAGCGGGGTGGGGGACAAGTCGCCACGGCTTCCGCCCTGTGTGCCCGCTATGGGTTGAAGGTTCGTTATGTGGGTCGTGTGGGAGATGACGAGATCGGCAAGTTCTCACTTCAGGACCTCCAAAAGGAGTCCATGGACCTCTCCTGTTTGCAAACCGTTTCTGGTGCGATGAGTCAGTTTTCCGTTATCCTGGTTGATCGGCCAACCGGGGAGAGAACCATTCTTTGGGATCGGGATCCGGCACTGAACTATGAAAAAGAGGAACTCAAGCGCGACTGGATTGTCCAAGGCCAACTCTTGCATCTTGACGGCCACGATCAGACGGCCTCAATACAAGCCGCTCGCTGGGCCAAAGAGGTTGGCATGAAAGTTTCACTGGATATCGACAAAGTGCAGCCGGGCGTTGAGGAGCTTCTGGCCTTAACCGATTTTTTAATTCCGGGTACCCGATTTGTCCGTGAATTTTCAGCCCAGGAAGACTGGAGGAGGGGGTTGCGAGGTCTTTCCGAAGCCACCTCAGGATTTGTGGCGGTAACTCGTGGGAAAGAGGGAGTCGGGGTGCTCTGGAAGGATGAGATTTTTGAAATTTTCGGCACCGCCGTAGACAGCGTGGATACCACCGGAGCCGGAGATGTTTTTCATGGAGCTTTTCTCTACGGATTGTTTCAGGATTGGAGCGTAGGACGTTGTCTGCGCTTTGCCAATTCTGCCGGGGCCCTTTCCTGTACCCAATATGGTGCCCGGGGAGGAATTCCTCCTTTAGAAAAGGTCACTTCCATGGTAGAAGATTAAAAAGAGTCTTTTATAAACTATGTGCATCAGAGGAAGTATGAAAAGAATATTATGTATTTTGCTGCTGATTATCCCCGGATTGAACCTGAGGGCTGCCGAAGACCTGGATCCGGAGGAAATCATCAAACGATTTGCTGCCAAGGAGTTGGAATTCAAGAAGGTATGGGAGAAATACACCTATACGCAGCACATCTTGTTTCAGGTTCTCAGCCTCGACGGAGAGGTCAGAGAAGAACAGGAGATGACTGTGGAAGTCTATTTCACCAGTGATGGCAAGAGAAAGACGCGGACCCTCGAGGAACGAGGCCAACTCAGATCACTTAGGGTGAGCAAGGAAGACCTGGACGATGCCATTTATCGGCAGCCCTTTGTTCTCACCACCGAGGAGCTTCCCAACTACAGGATTGAGTATCGTGGCGAGAAGCTGATCGATGAACTGTATACCTATGAATTTGATGTGGAGCCCCGCAAAATCGAGAAGGGCCAGCGTTACTTTAAGGGGCGCATCTGGGTGGATGACATCGACTTCCAGATTGTGATGACCCGAGGTAAGGTGGTTCCCGATTACTCAAACAACAAGTTTCCCAAGTTTGAGACGGTTCGCGAGCAGATTGATGGAGACTACTGGTTTCCCACCTGGACGGAGGCAGACGATATTCTTCAATTCGGTCAGCGGCGAGTCCGCATCCGAGAACTCATTACTTATGAAAACTTTAAGAAATTTGAGGTGAATACCTCAATCAAGTACGGACCGATCGAGGAAGTGGAACAAGAAGAAGATAAGTGATAGCCGGACGGGCTGACCCGCAGACCACAGCCGGCAGACCGGCTGACAACAGACAACAGACCACAGCCGGCAGACCGGCTGAAATTCGAAATCTCAAATTCCAAATTCCAAACGAATTCTTTTTTCTGGGCGCGGAACGCGCACGACAGCACGACGTCACGAAGTGACGACAGCACGAACGCACGAAAGCACTAGTGCGTCATAGCATAGATGATGTAGTTGACCCCGAATTTGTAGGCCTCATTGGAGAGCTGAACAGGAACCCAAGCCTGGTCCGACCACTCCCAAAAGTCACCGATGTCGTTGTTGAAATTGGCGATGACTTGAAGACGGCCGTTTTCATCATCCAGGCCGAAAAAGGTAGGATTTCCTCGGACTCTGTAGGGCGGGGTCATATCCAGGGTTTCGATAGCGTAAAAGCACTGGAATATGGGGTGCTCTACCGTGAGTTGGACCAGGTTGCGTTCTGGAAACACCATCTTCATGCAGCGCTGGAAGTTGGCCCAGTCTCGCGGACCGTCGAAGTCGTCGAATATGGCAAAACCCCCTCTCTTCAGGTATTCACGGAAGTTCTCAGCCTCTTCGGGAGTGATGTTCCAGGTTCCCGGCTCGCTGAAGTAAAGGAGCGGGTATTCCATGATGGCGGGATCATCGAGTTGAACGATGACATAGGAATCTGAAGTTGTTTCGATACCCGTCACTTCGGACAGGATTTTCAACAAATTTTGCTCGGCTCGTGGATAGTCATGGGCCCAACCCGGATTCCAGCCTCCATAATAGTATGAGCTAAACTGAACGCGAGCAAACCGGAAATAGTTGGGATCCAGGGGATCGTAAGAACGATCATCGTCCAGGAGGGGAGCCCACAAAGTGGCGAAGGAAGCTGCAAGAGCGATGAATCCGACGATGACGACGTATGCTGCTTTTTTGGGCATGCCTGGAGTGAGAAAGGCTTTCACCTTCCTCTCCTTCTCCCTCTTTGTCGTTATTGTACAGTACCGGACCTGACAACTCTAGAGAGAGTGGCTTCTGCACCTATAAAAATGAAACTGAATTTCTAGAAGAGGGATATGCTACCCTACTGGCCATGATAACAGGAGCTGATAGGACACTGGCTGTTTTCCTCGACTTTGAGAATCTTGCTCTGGGATTTGAAAGATCGACTCTCAAAAAGCAGTTCCACATCCAAAAGATACTGGAACGACTGGTGGAGAAGGGAAGAGTGATGGTGAAGAAAGCATACTGCGACTGGGGCCGCTTCGCGCCCTATAAACAGCAGCTACACGATGCGGCGTTTGAATTAGTGGATATCCCGAAGCGAAGTCAAACCGGAAAGAACTCGGCCGACATCCGTCTCTGCGTCGATGCCATGGATCTGTGCTACAGCAAAGAGCATATCGATACCTTTGTCATCGTTTCAGGAGACAGTGATTTTTCTCCTCTGGTTTCTAAATTGAAGGAGAACGGCAAATCAGTCATAGGCTTGGCCACCCAGGGCTCCGCCTCAGCTTTACTGATTGAGAATTGCGATGAGTTCATTTTTTACGAAGAACTCGAGCAGGTTGCAACGACGCCTCCCCGACTTACCCAACAAATACCCAAGGAGAAGCGTCCAGCTTTTCAGTTGTTGATCGAGTCCGTCAGTGCGCTGATGCGAGAAAATAAGGACATTCTCTACTCCTCGATGGTGAAGGAGACGATGAAGCGCAAGCGGCCGGATTTCAATGAAGGCCGCTATGGCTATCGGGCCTTCGGCGAGCTGCTGCAGGACGCTGAGAAAAACGGTCTGATTGTCCTTCGTGAGGATTCCCGCAGCGGCACCTATGTGGTCAGTGGATTCGGGAAATCGAAGTCAGTAAGGGAGTGACAGCCGGCAGACAACAGACAACTGACAGCTGACCGCAGACCGCAGACCGGAAGAGAGGACTGACCGAATCCTTTCTTCTATTTTCTATTTTCTGCGCGCGGAACGCGCACGAAAGCACGAAAGCACGAGTTCACTGAGCGGGCGAGGCCCGCTCAGTGAACTCGCTTGGTGTGCCCCTTCCAGTAGGGCTCGCGGAGCTCCCGCTTAAGAATCTTCCCGGTTCCCCCTTTGGGCAGCGAGTCGAAGAAATCGATGCCTTGAGGAACCTTAAACCCGGCAAGATGCTGTTTGCAGTGTTCCAGGAGTTCCTCCTCTGTAATCTGTTGATCCGGCTTCACCACAACCAGGCCTCTGGGTGCTTCGCCCCAGCTGGGATGGGGTACCGGGATCACCGCACATTCCAAGACAGCCGGATGGGCCAATAGAGCCTTTTCTACCTCCAGACTGGAGATGTTTTCTCCGCCGCTGATAATGATATCCTTTTTACGATCCTGGATGAGAACATAGCCTTCCGGCGAGACCGTTGCCATATCCCCGGTGTGGAACCATTGACCCCGAAAGGCCTCCTCGGTTTCCTGGGGTCTCTTCCAGTATCCTTTCATGACCATGTCCCCGCGTACCACGATCTCACCCACCGAGGCACCATCCCAGGGGAGGTCTTGGTCCTTTTCGTCCCATATTTTCAGTTCCACGCCGGGAATGGGATAACCGGTCATGGCTTGAATCTCACAACGTCTGTCTTGATCCTCTTTGAGGTAGGTTTTGGGTGAGGCGAGTGTCAGGATGGGCGAGGTTTCAGTCAAGCCGTAGCCGGACAGACATTCGCATTGAAAGGTCTGTTCCACCTGGCGGACCAGATCTGGATGGACCGCGGCTCCGCCCACCATGATCTTGGTTACTGAAGATACATCATATTTCTGGTGGTCCGGATAGTTCATGAGAGCGATGGCCATGGTGGGGACGAGCGAAAAGCGTGTGACCTTATGGCGCTGGATTTGCTCGAAAACCTGTTGGGGTGTGAACTGCTTGAGCATGATGTGCTGTCCCCCCACACAGGTTACATACTGAGGTGTACCCCAACCATTGACGTGAAACAGGGGGATGGTATGAAGCTGGACATCTCTTTCCTTGATGCCTACAGCGATCGCTGCTTCAAGGGCATGCAAGTAAAGATTGCGATGGGTGAGCATCACACCCTTGGTTTGAGCGGTGGTGCCTGAGGTATAGAAGATCTCAGCCACCGTATCTTCGTTGATTTGGGAAAAGTCCAAATCCACTTCATCCGGCTGCTGATCCAGCAGTTGATCGTAGACCTCAGCTTCACTCCAATGAGGGTGAGTCCCTGGTTCCAGCAAGATAAACTGCTTCACCGTCTTCAAATGAGGTCTGATCTCTTCCACGATGGGTGCAAAGTCGGGATGGAAAAAGAGGCACTGAGCCTCACAATCATTGAGGATAAAGCGGAAGTCCTGGGCAGACAGACGGATATTCAAGGGTAGGAAGATACAGTGGGCCAGGACAACACCGTAGTACGCCTCAAGAAGATGATGGGTGTTGTAAGACAGGAAAGCGACTCGGGAAGAAGGATCGAGCTTCCAGGAAAGAAGGAGATTGGCCAGGTTGTGACAACGTCGGAAGTACTGTGCATAAGTCCAGGATTGCTCACCATCCACCACACCCACTTTTTTGCCAAACTGGGCCCGTGCTCGGTAAAGAAACCGAATCTGGGTCAAGGGAACCTTCATTTTGAAACGACGAAGATTTGGGTGGCGAGTTCTTCACTGAGGCTGTGTTCGCTGTCATTGATCTTGACGTGGATGGGGCCATTGAAGGGGTCTTTCTTGAGGACCTTGACTTCCACATCGGGCAAGATTCCAATGGTAGCTAAATAGCGCAACACTTCCGGGTCCCGATCGCTGACCCGGTATACGTGCACCTTCTCACCGACAGGAATCTCCCACAGGGATAGAGAGGGGGGCACGGCAATTTCTCCTTCTTTGGAAGGAATGGGATCTCCGTGTGGATCGAAGTTTGGATGGCCCAGAGCCCGATCAATCTTTTCTTCGAACTCCTCGGAAATAACATGTTCCAGTTGCTCAGCTTCTTCATGCACCTTATCCCAGCTGTAGCCCAGGACGTCTGCAAGATAGCGTTCGATTAAACGGTGATGGCGAAGGATTTCCAAAGCGATTTTGCTGCCTGCTGGAGTCAGAGTCACACCCTGATAGGGTTCATACTCGACCAGCTTCAGTTCGGAAAGCTTTTGCAACATGTTCGTTACACTGGCGGGCGAACAGTTCATCTGTTGGGCCAAGTTTGAGGTGGAAACCTTGTCCTTGTCGCTGGCGAACTGGTAGATCGCCTTGAGGTAATCTTCCATTGCCCGACTAATCATTTCACCGTGATCCTTAGTACTCCCTTGCATAAATACGGTGACGTTTGCGGATGGGGCTTGCGAGGCGAGGTCGCGAAGAGAGGAGGAGTCGATGCAGGGACATCGACGACGACGAGAGACAAAGAGATCGACCGCAACCCCCGTCCTCCCGAAGGGTTGGGGCGGGACGGGCCCATCTTTTTGTTGCTTCTCCTCGCCGATGTCCCTGCATCGACTCGTCGTCGCGCCTCGATCTGGGCTCCGTCGCGCTCCCAACAAACGTCGCCGTATTTATGGAAGTGAGTACTTAGTGAGGTTACTTCTGCGAGCGGGGTTCCAGATTGGATTGCAGCAATTTGATGCGCTTGCGGGCGAAATCTGCGTGTTTGCCTACCGGATCCAGATTCAAATAGCTCTTCCAGTGTGTACAGGCCGCGTCCCATAAAGTTAGTTTCTCACAAGTGGCGGCCAGATTGTACTGGGCATCAGAAAAGTTAGGGTCTTTTTCCAGCGATTTCTGGAAACAGTCCCCGGCTTCTTGGGTACAATGGAGTTCATCCAAAGTATTGCCAAGATTATAGTAAGCCTTGGCATGATCCGGGTCACAGGTAATAGCAAGCCGGTAACAGCGCTCGGCATCAACGAACAGCTCCTGTCGGTAGTAGATATTTCCCAAATTGAGGTAAGCGTCCCCGAAGTTCGGATCGAGCTCCACCGCCTTCTGATAGGCCTCCAGAGCGAATGGGTAGGTTTCTTTGCTGGAGTCATACCTCAGTCCTTCTTGGAACCAACCTTCCGCTGTTTTTTTCGACTCGAAGGGTTTGATTCGATGTTCCACTTCTTCGGCGAAGTCGTCTAGGTCGAACTCGAAAAGCAACTGACCGGACTGGGGCTCGATGAAGCCGTCTTTGTGACGGATGATGGCATGGGAGCCAAAGACATAAACACGTTTATTGGCCAAGTAGTTGTCGAACCCAGGAAACTTCCTTTTCAGGGATTCAACACCGTTTCGCATTTGGGTGGCTTGAAGGCCCTGGGTAACGAGGCCTTGCGCGGTCTTGAGACAGATCAGGTCCTGGAACCCGTAGCAGCGTCTGCCTTTTCTCAAATTGCTGGGTGTGACGAGTCCTATTCGCTTCCAGTAGCGCAGACGTCCCGTCTTGATTCCCAGAATATTGGAAGCATCCCGGGTGCTGAAATAGTTCAGCATCTTATGCGCGTTTCTTTCTTTGCTTCTTTTCCTTCTGCTGGGATGCGTCCAGTCGAACGGGAATGGAAACCAATTCGAAGGTAATGGACCTGGACCAAGTTGAAGACATTAACCCATCTTGTTCAAAAGCCCTGACAGTATAGCATGGCCGAAGGGGAGATTAGGGACAGGTCCCCGGGGGCCTGTCCCTAATCTCCCCTTCGAGCCTACTTTTCCCACAAGGGCTTCTGGAAACGATGAGTCTGAAGAAATTCCTTAATCTGCTGATGGGTCGCTTCCGTGATGAGCCCTTGCTGTAAGTAGAAAGCGGTGACGTCCAGCAGGTTGAAGACCGAATGGACGGGGTATCCTTCCTTTTCCAGGAACTCAGCTCCTCCTTGTTGGCGATTAAAAAACGCGATAATCCTTTTAACGGTGATTCCTTCTCTCTCCAGCCTTTGAAGCGACTTCCACTTGCTCAGACCTGAGGCGACGACATCGTCGATGAGATTGTATTCGCAATCGCCGTGATGCTTTTTACCGATCAGGTAAGAGGGTGAGACTGAACCATAAGCCTTTCCTTTAGTTCGCAAGAGGAGATAGTGCATGGGAGGCCCCGTTTCTTCCCGCGAGGAGTAGAGTACGGTGGACAGAGCTAAGGGTGTTGCGGTTTCGGGAACCCCGATGACCGTCTGGGGTAATTGGGGTCTGTCGGTGAGGGCCCGGATCTTTTCAACGAACTCACCTCCAATCTGCCAAATAAGATCCGCACGATCGTACAAATTCTCTCTCAAATCCAGGTAGATGGGAGAATTAAGACCGTATTTGGATCGAATTTCCTTGCCAAACATAACGATCTTGGCTCGCTTGAGCTCGACCAGCAGGGATTTCTGTTTTAGAGTGAGATTCATCGGTCAAAAAGAATAGTTAGTCGGAATAACACTCCGGTCAAGAGGGCGAAGCGACTCCGCCTAGATAATACTGTAAATAAGACCGGTTTTCTGCTAGAATCAGCCGTTTCAAAATCATGCGAAATAATCCAAGGGAGCATCTGCTCAATCTGCACCGCCAGCACGTGACGGCATGGGAGCAGAAGAATCTGGATCACCTGAGGGAACTGTACAGCGGCGAAGCAGTCGTGTTCAACATCATTCCGCCCGCTCGTTTTTCTGACTTCAAGACTTTCGAAAATACCTTGCAGCAATATTTTGCTCAAATGAAGGAGCTCTCCATTCTGACTTCGAATATCCAGATTGAAGTCCATGGTGGCGTCGCTTGGATTACTTCGCAGTATCTCATGGCCTACCATCAAAATGGTCAGTTCGTCCGACAGAATGGGCGTTGGACGGAAATTTACTGCCTGTATGATACCGATTGGAAACTCACTCATCTCCACTCTTCTCCCGATCCTTTGGAACCGGCTTTTCAGGAAGGGGATGAGGACTCGTAGGTGGCCTGATAGAATCCAGCCTGCCAAATTCACCGAACCAGGACATGGGATCCGAGAAAGCAGTGCACAGTATCAAGATGATCCACCTCTTCGTCGGAATGTTGTTTTTCCTCTTCCTTTTAGGCAATCCCCCGGTAGCCTCGGGGGCCCCCTTACTTCCATTTCCTGAGACTCAAGATCTGTTTGTGTTGGATAGCGGAAGTGGTCATGTCCTGCGCATATCACCGGCTGGATTCGTTGAGGTCGAGATCAACCGGTCGGAAATCCTGGCACTGACCGGTGGATTCGAAGTGCTGTACGAGAATAAAGGGATCGCCATGGATGCCGCGGGAGCGATCTATGTTTCAGTTTTCACTTCCAGCTCCCCTTTTGGTTTCTTTGGAGGAGATACCCGTATTCTCAAGAAAACTCCCGAGGGGATCTTGAGTATCCTCACCTCACAGACCGATCTTTCGGCAGCTACAGGGAATTCGAATGCAGACGCTGAAGGGATCACCTTTGGTAGTGATGGCTTCTTATACGCGCTCGATGACAGCAGCAATGCCCTCCTTCGTGTCGATTCGCACACCGGCAAAGTCAATGTCTTTGTGGATTCAGCCGCCTTTGACTCCGTGGCGGGCTTAACAACCGTTGCCATCAAGGGTGGAATCGTGGCAGGCCCGGGAGGAATCCTTTATGTCCAATCGAGCGGCACCCCAAACGCAGTGCTGGCGATCAGTTCCCAGGGGACGCCTTCCGTCCTGAGTAGCGGAAGCCCTTTCCAAGCCCTGGGTCAATTCATGACCCGTGCCTCCAACGGGGACATCCTTGTCGCTGACGAATCCCCCGATGTCATTCATCGGATCAATCCAGCAGGAGGAGTTGGCACCTTTCTCTCACAGGCCCAACTGGAAGCAGCCAACGGTGGCGCAGTCACGCCAAGGGGTGGAATTGCCTTCGATAGTACAGGAAACTTCTACCTTGCAGAATCCAACACCGGTAACCTCTTGCGGTTCGATTCCAGCTTGAATGGGACGGTGTGGATACCTGCCTCTGTCGTGGTGGCTCTGACCGGTGTCTCGCCGAGTTTCAATGGGGGAATCGCCTTTGAGCCCGTCCCAAGAACGGTTTTGCTTGCCAATTTTACTAACGGCAACGATACGGTCTTCAACTCGCGGGTCTATCTTTTTAATTCCTCGACGAAGGCGGGGAACGTGGCTGTTCGGGTCTTCACGCTTCCCCTTACGGGTGGGCTGGCCCAGGAGCTGACCCTCACGGCCCTGGATCTGGGCACCCTGGGAGCCAAATCGGGACGCAATATCAGGTTAGCCGAAGATATCCTGATGCCTCTGGGGGTCTTGCTGCCCTACACAACCGACGGCGGTAACCTGACCCTGGAGTTGACGATTCAGGCCGCCGCTGTGGGAGGTACAAGCCAGGTCTTTTCTTCTGACTTTGGATTCGGAACTTACCCGCTGCAGGAGATCCCCTCCACCCCGGGTGCAAGTCCGACGGTATTGGCTGCCAATTTTAGCAACGGCAACAATTCGGCCTTCAACTCGCGTGTCTATCTCTGGAACCCTTCAAGCAGTGCAGGGGAAGTGACAGTGCGCGTCTTTACCCTTCCTCTGGGCGGTGGGTTGGCCCAGGAGTTGACCGCCACACCGCTGCCTCTGGGCACCCTGGGAGCCCGATCGGCGCTCAACATCAAGTTAGCCGAGGACATCCTGACCCCTCTGGGAGTCTTGCTGCCCTACACGATCGACGGAGGCAATCTGACCCTGGAGTTTACGGTTCAGGCCGCTGATGTGAGAGGTGCCGCTCAGGTTTTCTCTTCCGACTTTGCTTTTGGCACCCAACCGCTCCAGGAGATCCCGGCCACCTCGAGTGGAGGCCCCACCGTTTTGGTGGCCAACGTCACCAATGGCAATAGTTCGGTGAACGATTCCCGTATTTATCTCTGGAACCCTTCAACCAGTGCCGGGGAGGTGACGGTCCGGGTTTTCACCCTTCCTGTGGCCGACGGTACCGTCCAGGAGCTGGTAATCTCATCCATTACCCAGGCGAATCCTGCCGTGGTCACGATCTCGACCGAGCACGGGTTGGTGACCGGTGACCAGATCCGAATCACTGGTGTGTTCGGGATGACCCAGGTCAATGATCGAGAGTTCGTGATCACGGTCGTTGATGAAGACGAATTCTCCCTGAACGGTGAGGACTCAACGGGTCATACTGCCTATGTGTTCGGAGGTGTCGTCTTTCTCTTGGGCACCAAGCCACTGGCGCTGGGCACGTTGGGAGCCCGTTCGGCGCTCAACATCAAGCTGGCTGAAGATATCCTGACACCTTTGGGATTCGCACTGCCCTATACGAGAGATGACGGAAATCTGACCCTGGAGTTTACGATTCAGGCGGCCGATGTGAAAGGTGCCGCTCAAGTCTTCTCCTCCACTTTTGCCTCTGGCACCTATACTCTCCAGGCAGTCCCGCCTGTC
>Ga0209997_10000066_pt1:0-22500 | contig 29163 bp, 23 predicted proteins | sample CR04metaG_FD_182079 | JGI IMG/M metagenome (GOLD analysis project Ga0209997, IMG submission 182079) | Deep subsurface microbial communities from Mariana Trench to uncover new lineages of life (NeLLi) - CR04 metaG (SPAdes) (version 2) | ecosystem: Environmental > Aquatic > Marine > Ocean...
TAGATTGTCTCGCTATGGCAGATGCTGACAGGGAAAGGCTAAAGGAAATATTGCAGAAGAAATCTTTACTTAGAGGTGATTTCACACTCACGTCCGGCAAAAAAAGTACCTACTATATCGATGCCAGGCTTACTACTCTCGATGCTGAGGGTGTAAATCTCATAGGAACGATATTCCTTGAAGAGATTAAAAAGGATTCTTCAATTAATGCAGTGGGTGGCCCAACGATGGGCGCCGATCCTATAGTAGGTTCAGTTCTGGCGTTAAGCCACGAAGCCGGATATCCCTTGGTTGGTTTTCTTGTCCGAAAGCAGGAAAAAGGTCACGGGACCGCGAAGCTAATCGAAGGGAATCTGAAACCTGGGGACAAAGTAGTAATGATTGAGGATGTTGTTACTACTGGAGGATCTGTTATTAAGGCGATAAACGCAGTTCGCGATTCAGGCGCGGAAGTGAGTAAATTACTCGTTATCGTAGACAGAGAAGAGGGGGCTAAATCTAAGTTTGAAGAGATGGGGGTCAAATTTTTCTCGATTTTTCAGATTAGGGAACTGTTGTAAGTGCAAACTCTAGATGGGCAATCAGCACTAATTTAATCTCTTAAGGAAAAGTAATATCGTACTCCTCAAGCTTTCTACGAAGAGTAAGCCTGTTTATACCGAGAGTCCTTGCGGCTTTCGATCTATTCCAGCCGCTTGCGCTTAGAGCTTCCTCTAATAATATCTTCTCGGCTTCTTTAACTATCTGACTGTAGATGTTATCGCTCTGTCCCGAATTCAAAAGCCCTCTTACAGATCCTCTCAAAGTATCTTTAAACGAAGGTGGATTTTTAAGCTCATCTGTGGAGAGCCTACTTTTGAGATCAAGATCGTAAGAGGTTAAATAGGGGATTTTAGTAAAAGCGATAGCTTTTCTTATAGCGTTTTCAAGCTCCCTCACATTTCCGGGCCAGTCGTATTCCATAAGCTTATCTTGAAACTTCTTAGTTACTCCGTGTATATCCTTGCCTGCCTGATTGCTATGTCTTCTGGTAAGGCACTCCATTAGAAGCGGGATATCCTCTATTCGATCTTTTAGCGGAGGTAAATGAATTTTAACTACGTTTATTCGGAAGTATAAATCTTCTCTGAATTTTCCCAGACGTACAAGCTCCTCAAGATTTTGGTTTGTGGCAGTTATTAACCTTACGTTGACCGAAATCTCTTTGCTGCTCCCCAGTCTGTGGAATGCTCCGCTTTGTACTACTCTTAAAACTTTAGCCTGAAGAGATAATGACATATCTCCAATTTCATCCAGGAACATTATTCCCCCGTCCGCTTCCTCAAATTTTCCGGTCCTGGCTGTATCAGCCCCTGTAAAGGCTCCCTTTTCATAGCCAAAGAGTTCAGCCTCCAAAAGGGTCTCTGGGATTGCGGCACAATTGAGCACAACAAAAGTCTTTTCCCACCTTGTACTTACTTTCCATACCGACTCTGCCACAAGCTCCTTACCTGTTCCGCTCTCACCTGTTATGAGCACTGGTACGTCCACTCTTCCGACTTGTCCTATAAGTTTGCAGACCTCTTGAAGCATCGGAGAGTTGCCGACAATTGCGCAGGTTACGCTGCTACCTTCCACATCTCCCGGGAAATCTACCAACTCCCCTTTTGTCTCAAGTCTTATACCTAGTGCTCTTTTTATTGAATCGATTAGCTTTGGGTTATTAACAGGGCCGATAATACAGTCAAAGGCGCCGAACGTCATAGATTCAATTAGATACCTTGCACCTTTTACCTCGGTTAGTACTATTACAAATGATTTCTCTTTAAGCCTGCTCAGAGCACCTATGCCGATTGTATCAACGTCGAGTAATGTAACTTCTGGGTAGTTAGATTCATTTACTTCACTCAATACAGATAATTCAGCAATTCCCCCTAGGGTTTGTTGTATCCCTTCTGATAAACTTGAATTCTTTGTAAATAGGGTAATATTTGTACTCATTTCTTACTCTCTGTGTGTAACAAAAGTATACAGCGTGATTATTATGTAATCAAGAAAACAATATACATTTGTGTAACTACCTGTTAAATCTACGATTTTTTGCTGTGGCATTTAATTTGCATCATTCAATAAGGATATTTAATCATAATACTTATAGCTAAATTTAGAGGATACAGATAATTTGGATGTAATACTTATAACAGCGATTGTACTTGCGGCTTTTCTCGCATTGAATATTGGGGCTAATAATTCCGCGGCTTCAATGGCTACGGCCTATGGTGCGGGGGTTAGAACCAAAAAACAGGCAGTAATTATTATCGCTGTATTCGCATTATTGGGAGCATTGATAGCAGGAGCTCCAGTTGTAAATACTATAGGGAGGGATCTAGTTCCAAGTGAAGTATTATCATCTCATATTGGCCTAGTTTTAATTATTTTTGTAATTGCCTCGGTTTTTGTTACTTGGGCAAATGTTGCGAAGATTCCTATTGCAACTACTCACGCAATTGTATGCGCAATAGCAGGAGTGGGCTTATATTCAAGCGCACTAAATACGGATAAGTTTTTCGAGATATTAGTTTGGTGGGTGGCTGCTCCACTCGTCGCCTGGATTATCAATTTCCTGGTGGCCAAGTACCTGTATTTCAGGACACTTAAGTTTCTTGCTGAACGTTATTCTGAAAAGTCGATTAATCGGATTCTTATGATTATGATTACAATATCCGGCACTTTTCTTGCATTTTCTGCCGGTGCTAATAACTCGGCAAATGCTGTAGGGCCGCTTGTTGGGTTAGGTCTTATAGGTTCTTATCAGGGAGCTCTGATAGCGGGAGTGGCCATGGGCGTAGGAGCTATACTTTTTGGAGGGAGAGTTCTTGAAACTGTAGGGAAAGAGATAACCGAGATCTGTATTTTGAGGGCTGTCTCAGTAGAATTTACGGGCGCTGGTCTGATTCTTATAGCCTCGTTTTCCGGAATACCGGTGTCGATAGCGGAGATCATTACATCAGGTATAATAGGTTTTTCGTGCGCACAACAGGGTTTTGGTGTGACTGCGCGTAATAGACATGTTATACGAATCGCGTTTTTCTGGATAATGATACCGTTTGTAGCAATAGCACTGGGTTATGGGTTGTCGTCTTTATACTTCACCTATAATGTTGGAGAATTTATTACTATGAACTTTGGTTTATAACGGAGGTATATCACAATTAGCCTATCGAACTCGCATACTGACAGTTCATCTGAACTTCTTAAAAAGAGGTTTAATGCCCAGCAAGTAGAAGAGCTGAACATTAAATTTGAGAATGGCAGCGCTCAAGAGGTGCTTGAGTGGACAACTTCCCTGCATCCTAGAGTTGCTCTGGCATCCAGTTTTCAAGCACAAGGAGTGGTTTTGATAGACATGTTTATGAAGATTAATAAAAAGGCAAGGGTCTTTACTTTAGATACCGGAAGGCTTAACGAAGAAACATATGAAGTTATGGATACTATAAGAAGCAAATATGGAATCAGGATTGAGGTAATCTTTCCTGATAAACATGATGTAGAGGAGATGGTTCGTAATCATGGGCTTAATTTGTTTTATAAAAGTAAAGACAATAGGTTTCTATGCTGCGATATTAGGAAAGTGAGACCATTGAAGAATTATTTGCCAACCTTAGACGGCTGGATAACTTCTATTAGACGGGATCAGACAGAAAACAGATCAGGTTCAAAGAAATTTGAGATTGATGAGCTTCATGGGGGAATCCTCAAAATAAACCCTCTTGTAGATTGGACGTCGAAAGAAATCTGGGAATATATAAAGGAGCACAACGTTCCTTATAACAAATTACACGATATAGGCTATCCAAGTATCGGATGTGCTCCTTGCACGCGTGCGGTAAAAGATGGAGAAGATCCCAGATCAGGCCGGTGGTGGTGGGAAAACGATTCGGATAAAGAATGCGGACTTCACATCAATCACAATATCAATCCTTAAATTCATATAAAAACCTAGATGTTCTTAAGTTCTGAGCTATAATATCTCTTTGTTACTGAAAGTTATTATCTCCGACCTCTTCCTGAGTAGAGATCGGTACTGGTGATGCCTGGTGAATTACCATACGCCATCCCGATTCGTTCTTTTCAAATATATTAGTCGAAACGGAAACGTTCATCATGATAGGGTCTCTTTTTATATACGTAAGCTCCTGAATGCAGCTAACCCAGGCTGCATCTCCTTCTATATCCACAGTTACATTATGGAGCTTTATATCGAGCTGGTCTTCAGGATCAAATACGTTCTCCCAGCTTTGTCTTATTGCTTCCCATCCTTCGAGCATAACCCACCCGGGATGTGTGCAGCCCGCTCTCTCGTCATGCACAAATACTGTTCCCATTAGCTCAAGGTCTCTTGTCCCAAGTGCCTTATAGAATCTGCTATTTACATCAAGTATCAGTTCTTTATCCGTTTCTATTGCCATTTCTTTAATCCGTTACTTATACCCGATTTTTGATTGGGTTTCTTGTAGATGTTCAGTATAGAAAATCCCTGCGAGGTCTAATACCTTAATTCTGAGTTAGTAAACCCTACTCTAATTATATATGGCTTTCTTCTCTAGCTTCTAGAACCTATTGTTTGAAGATGTTCACTACTTTACTAAGGGAGTTAACTATATCTCCCTTTACCCTTGATATGTCATTGTAGATTGCAAAGAACATTATGAAGATTAGTACAGTGAGTCCTATACGCTGGCTAATTTCAAGTGATCTTTGGCTAAGTGGTTTTCTCTTAATAGCTTCTATTGTAAGGTAGACTACGTGTCCTCCGTCGAGCATCGGTATCGGGAACAGGTTAATAATTGCAAGGTTAATACTTATAAAACACGTAAACTGCAGAAGCTGAGCGAAGCCGGCTTCTGCTGCTGCACCAGAGATTTTGGCAATAAGAATGGGGCCGGCAAGGCTTTTTCCAGCGGCTCCAAGTGCAATTTTCCCCGTCACGAGTTTATATAAAAACCCAAATAGAAGTGCCACAATCTCTATTATCATGTTTGCAGCTTCTTTTACTCCATTATATATAGATTCGAAAAACCCGTATTTTTTTATAATTTCATCGGTATAAACCTGTATGCCAATTGCGCCTGCCCCATTTTCACCTAAAGGTTCAGGGGTGATTTGAATATCAAATACGCTTTCCCCTCTTTCTATGAGCATAGTTAACTCTTTATTGGCATTTTTTTGAATAACTGAGGCCATCTCATTCCAATCGGCAATTGGCTGCCCGTTGATTTCAAGAATCTTGTCTCCTTTCTCAAGTTCAGCATTGTCAGCGGGTGTGCCGTCCATTACACCCCCTACTTTTGCAAGAACCGGCTCCCCGAACCCTAAAGCTACAAGTCCTTCCGGGGTAGCAGTAGCCTTTATTGGAATTGCAATTGTCTCGCCCCCTCTGTCTACCTTAATATCAAGTAGAACGTCAGGATTTATCTGAAGCTCTATGTTTACATCTCTCCAGTCTGAGACCTCCTTTCCTTCTATTTCTAATATTGTGTCTCCGACCAAAAACCCTGCTTCTGCAGCGGGAGACCCATTTGCTATCTGCCCTATTACTGGGCTACGCTCAAGATATGCCGGAACTGATATGCCTATCATAAAAACTACGGGGAGCAATATAAAAGGTAGTAAGAAATTCATAAATGGGCCTGCAACTACAATCAAAAGCCTGTTTATTATAGACTGATTTGAGAAACCTCTTGGGTACTCTTTTTCAGAATAGTTGTCTGATCCTTCTAAGTCCTGAGCTGTAGACGTAATCTCAATATTTTTGCCGTCTCTTTCAATTACAAATTCAAATTCTCTAAGAGGTTCATTTTCGAGCACGGCTTCGAGCTGCTTCCATCTTTCAAAGGATTTTAGCTCTAAGCCGTCTATGCTTATTATTCTGTCCCCTGATTTGAACCCGGTTCTTTCGGCATTTGAACCCGGTTCAACTTTATCTACTATAAAGTTGCCCTCAACACCCTCGCCGTACATTTTAACGTAGCCGCCCAGTGGAAGAAGGCATATAAGATACTCGGTTTCTCCCCTGGTAAATCCAAATAACTTTTTACCGAATCCTAAAGAGAATTTCTCGACTCTTACTCCACTCCATTTTGCGACGAGAAAGTGTCCTAATTCGTGTATGAATACTAAAACTCCTATAACAAAGATAAAAGCTATTATTGCGGTCATATTTTTTTATTCTCCTAACTTCTAATTAAAGATTGTGCAGTATTTCTTGCCCAGAGGTCACTTTCTAGTACTGCATCTAGCGTATTTGCGGGTTGTGTTTTATGAAGGTCCATTACTTTCTTTACTGTGTTAATTATACCCGTAAATTTCATCTGCCCTGACAGAAATGCTGAAACTGCCACCTCGTTTGCCCCGTTCATAACTGAGGGCATAGTACCACCTTCTCTCAAAGCGTCAAACGCGAGTGATAGTGAAGGGAACTGACTATAGTCAACCTCCTGAAAGCTAAGTTCTCCGAAACTCTCTGGAACGACGGGGTTAGTGTTCATAGATATTCTCTCTGGGTATGAAATCGCGAAAGCAATTGGTATTCTCATATCCGGTTTGCCCATCTGAGATATAACTGAGCCGTCTATATATTCTACCATAGAGTGAACTATACTTTGGGGATGTATCCACACAGATATTTGATCAGGCTCAAACCCAAAAAGCCATTTAGCCTCAATTACTTCAAACCCTTTATTCATAAGAGTAGCTGAATCTATAGTGATTTTCTTCCCCATTTTCCACGTAGGGTGGTTTAGCGCAACTTCTACACTGACATCTTCTAGTTGGTCCTGAGGGGTATTAAGGAACGGTCCCCCTGAAGCTGTAAGGATTAAACGTTTCACATGGTTTCTCTTTCCGCATTCAAGTGCTTGAAATAATGCGCTATGTTCACTGTCTATGGGAAGTAATTTGGTGCCTCTTTTTTGAACTTCACCAATCAAAATTTCTCCTGCTATTACAAGGGACTCTTTGTTTGCAAGAGCAATATCCTTTCCGGCTCTTGCTGCGGCTAATGTGGGCCTTAATCCCGAAGCTCCAACCATGGCGGAGACCACTAGATCAGCTTCACTTAATACTGCTATCTGCTCTACCCCTTCTAGACCATGAAATATTTGAGTATTACAGGGTTTAATTAATGAAACCAGTGCGGATGCAGTTTCCTCATTTTGGACCGAAACCGCTCGCGGGCTAAATTTTAATATTTGTTTTTTGAGAAGCTCAATATTGCTTCCAGCGGCAAGTCCGACAACACTGAATTTTTCTGGGTGCTGCGATACAACGTCTAATGTTTGTCTGCCGATAGAACCAGTAGAGCCGAGTATGGAGATTTTCTTCAAATGACTTCCCTTTTCTTTACCTGGTCCCCTGTGAGACCAAATCTCCTTTCTCGTCTCTGGTAATTTAGAATCGCTTTTATAAGATGCCTTTTCCTGAAATTCGGCCAAAGTGTTTTCGTAACATATATTTCAGTATATGCGAGTTGCCATAGCATAAAGTTAGAAAGCCTCATTTCCCCGCTTGTTCTTATGAGAAGATCGGGTTCAGGCAGGTCTGATGTATATAAAAATCTTGAAAAATTTGATTGATTAATGTCTTCGGGAGCAATATTGCCGTGAGATATCATCTTTTTAATCGCATCTATTATTTCTTCTCTTCCCCCATAGCTAAGAGCAAGTGTTAAGGTAAGTTCTTGGCAATCTTTTGTTTTTTCAATCGTTTCCTCCAGTACTTTATATACGTCTTGAGGAAGTTCCCAAAGCCTTCCTATTGCATTTAGGCTTATCCCATTTTCAACGAGTTTGTTCCCCTCTTTCAGCAAATACTGTTTTAACAGCTCCATTAATGCATTGACTTCTACTTTGGGTCTTTTCCAATTCTGAGCAGAAAATGCGTATAAAGTAATATGTTTTACACCCAGGTCTTTAGCGCTTTTTACAACCGCCCTTACAGATTTCATTCCTTCCCTGTGGCCGCTTATACGGTCCAGGTTTTTTTTCTTTGCCCATCTGCCATTCCCGTCCATTATTATCACAATGTGTGCAGGAAGATTGTTTTTGTCTACTAGCAACTCAAGTTCTCCTTTCATTAGCTTTCTAATTATAACACTTCAAGTTATTTAAAAAAGTGCAGAATTCTAGGGATAAAATGCCCGGATAATATCCTAATTGAATACTGCTTTGGATAGGTATGATATTGGTGCGGCTATAAAGATAACTATTAATAGTATCGACAGTATTACTAAAAAAGTGAGACAGTAAATGAAAAATGAGACGGGAATAAAGATGGCTCTATACAAAAAAAACCAATCTTTAGAGATTTGAATTACTATAGAGCTGTAACTCCCGATAAATCTGCTTATTACTGTATATAACATTTTTAGCATATCTTTCTCTTGAACTAAAATATACCATTCTTTTTATTAGTGTAAAAAAATATATAGAGTGTGCTTTTAACCTAATTCAATAAGAACAGTCACTCATTCAAATTTAAATTGCGCATTTACTATTCAATTACCTGCATTTACTCCTTTATTTAAAATTCCAAGTTGCTAGTTAATGGATGTTTAGTTAACCTGTACTAGAGGTCATACAAATGAGAATTATTTCTCTAATATTAATAATTTTCACATTAAACGTGACCGCTGTTAAGGCGGATAACGAATCTGTCTATAAAGGCCTTTCCAATTTCACAAAGGTACTTGACCTTATTCAGCGAAATTATGTTGAAGAGGTAGACGGCGAAGATCTTACGATCAAAGCAATAGAAGGAATGTTACACGGACTTGACCCCTATTCAGCGTATTTAAGCCCAGAACGTTATAGGGATCTTGAAATTGGCACTTCCGGTGAATTCGGAGGTGTCGGGATGGAAGTCACGACCAAAAATGGATTTCTAAAAGTGATAACTCCCTTTGAGGGAAGCCCAGCGGAAAAAGCCGGTATTAAGCCTAAAGATCTGATAATTGAAATTGAAGGTAAAACAACAAAAGGCATGGTTGTACAAGAAGCTGTCAAGTTGCTTAGGGGGCCTAAGGGCAGTTCTGTGAATATAACTATCGAAAGAAAGGGAGAGTCCAACCCTATAAAGATAACTCTTATCAGGGATAAAATAACAATTAAGAGCGTCAAGAAGAAACTGATTGATAATGAGATTGGATACATAAAGCTCTCACAGTTTCAAGAGGATACATCTCAAGAATTAAGAACAGCTTTATTAGAGCTTGAATCACAAAATGATAAGGATTTAAGAGGTGTGATCCTGGACTTAAGAAATAATCCAGGAGGATTACTAGGTGAAGCGATAGAAGTGGTGGATGAGTTTGTTGATCAGGGATTAATAGTGAGTGTTAGAGGCCGGTCCAAGGAACAAACTAGAGAATTTTATGCAACAAAAAATGGTAGTTTTCAGGAATATCCGATTGTGGTAATTGTGAATGAGGGGAGTGCTAGTGCTTCTGAAGTTGTTGCTGAAGCTCTTCAGGATAGTAAAAGAGCAACTATTCTTGGCACTAATACCTTCGGGAAAGGTTCTGTACAAACAATAATAAGATTGGAAGACGGATCTGGTCTTAAGCTCACAACAGCAAAATTTTATGCCCCAAGTGGTAGATCAATTAGTGAGGTTGGTGTAACTCCGGATGTAATTGTTGAGAACACAAATGCCAAAGACAAGCAACTAGAAACCGCTGTTGATCTGCTAAATAACTCAGGGATCAGCCGTGCTATACCCAAGGGCTAAGGAGAGCCTCTCTTTTGCCAAGAAAACCCAGAAGTTATAAAAAATCGAGAAGACCAGCGAGAAGAAAGAGAAATGCCCGGGTCTCAAGGATAGTTCTCTTCACTATAGGGTTTATTCTACTGGTATTTTTCGGCTTATATGGGCTTAATTACTTAAAACAAAACGTATCCTCTGATTTTTCCAATGAAAGGCTGTCGGCTACTGAAATGGATAATCTCATAAAGGAGATAGACCGTAGTCTTGCTGGAGCATTTTTTGACGCGGGTATATCATCTAAGAATATAGAGTCAAAAAAAGTCTATAATAAGGGACTCGAAGAACTAATGTGGGAATACAAGGATATGAAAATAGTTCCTGAAAAGGGGATCACTCCACAAAAAGTTAAAAAATCTCTTGAAGATTCTATTTTTAAAAAGTTTCCTATAGAACATGAGATTAAGAGCGGAAAAAACTCACTGACGGCTTATTTTAAGATTAACGATGTTACTACACATAAAATACAATTTGATTTTACTAATCGAAAGCAGCCTCTTTCTAAGCCTAAAAAGGAAAAAGCTGAAAAAGAGAAATTAAAAGAAAAAAAGATTAAGACTTCGGCTAAATCAAAAACCTCAATATCTAAAAAGGAAACATTAAATAGAAACTATACAAAATCGAAAATAGTAATAATTGTTGATGATCTTGGGCAAACTAAAAAACCTATTGATCAATTGCTCAAAATCCCTGCATCAATCACTTTCGCCGTACTTCCAAACCTTCCCTATTCAATCTATGCAGCAGAAGAGGCTGATAAGAAGGGTAGGGATGTAATTCTTCATATGCCGATGGAGCCCAAAGAATCATCAGGGTATACTGCGGCAGATGCCGGAGATAGTACATTGTTAGTGGGATTGCCTAAAGATGTAATTCTCTCAAAGCTCAATAAAAGTTTGTCTTCAATTCCCCATGTAAAAGGTATAAATAATCATATGGGGTCAAAGTTCATGGAAAACGGTGAGTTAACTGAGCTTATATTGAGAGACTTAAAGAGTAAAGGGCTTATGTTCGTAGACAGCAAGACATCGAGTGAAAGTAAAGGGTATGAGACTGCGCTTGAACTGGGTATGAAAACAGCGCAAAGAGACGTATTTTTGGATAATTCGTCTAAAAATTCTCAATATGTAAAAGACCAGCTCAAAAAACTAGTTAATATTTCAAAAAAGAAAGGTTTCGCAATAGGGATATGTCATCCTTATCCTGGTACTGTTAAAGCTCTCGCTGAAATGATACCCGAAATTAATAATGAGGTTGAAGTTGTCTCAATATCAAATATTGTTAATCAGAACAGTAAGCTTGGAAGGAATTAGAATTAATCATGTTTCCCCTATTTTAGTAAAGGAGAATATTAAATGGGTCTAATTGATGATACGAGGAAGAGAAGAGATTCTTGGATCAAGAGGTTTGAAGAGCAGCGTCAGGAAGAAGAATGGAGTCCTGGTAATGTGGATCCGAAGATTGAAGAAGAAAGGATTCTGGAAAACCGGAGAAAAGTAGGCGTGTTCCCACCGAAACCTAAAGACAATTAGTATTAGTACATTCTGGACTATGCGGACTTGACAACCCACTGTGAATCCTTTAGTTTTTTCTAGCTAGATTTGTGAAATATCAGGAGGAGTATATTTATGCCAGGAATTGTAGTCGGAAATAACGAGAGTATAGATAGCGCACTAAAAAGATTCAAGAAACAGGTTGAAAAGGGTGGTGTTCTATCTGAAGTAAGAAGAAGAGAGCATTTCGAAAAACCAAGTGAAAAGAGAAAAAAGAAGCTGTTTGCTGCTAAAAAGCGCGTTGTGAAACGTACCAGAAGGAACTAATTTCTAGAATTAATATATACATAATAAAACCCGGTTGGGGGACACAACATTTGTATTCGTCATTCCAAAAGATTAGATCGATTGACCATTCCTTTGAGTGTCCTGTTATAACCTTTTTATTCAGTTCAACCATAGATGGGAAAATTTAACAATGAGGCTCTTGTTAAAGAAATAAAAAGGAGGTTGAGTATTATTAACCTCGTTGAGAGTTACACATCTGTTAAGAAAACCGGAAAGGGTTATGTTGGGCTTTGTCCATTCCATGATGATAGTAATCCCTCTATGCATGTAGATGAAGAGAAGGGACTATTCCATTGTTTTAGCTGTGGAGCGGGAGGTGATATTTTTGGTTTTTATATGAGGTACAATAACCTAACCTTTCCAGAAGCTTTATCAGAACTTGCTAAAAAAGCTGATGTCAATATAGAAAGACAACCAGAATCAGTACCTAGAAGATCTCAAAATAGTGTTTTATATAAAATTAATGCCGTAGCTGCAAAGTACTACAGACATATTCTCCAAGAAAATAGTAAAGGTAAAAGAGGCAGAGATTATTTAGAAAGGAGAGGTATCTCTTCGGAGACAGCCAAAGAATTTATATTTGGTTTTGCTCCCGAAGGTTGGGATAATCTCGTTAAATACTTAACCAAGAATGAAGTTCCGCTAAATATTGCTGAAAAAGTGGGGTTAATAGTAAAAAGAAATAATACCGAAGGATACTATGATAGATTTCGAAATAGATTGATGTTTCCGATTTGTAATGTTGAAGGAAAAGTTATAGGTTTTGGAGGTAGAAGGGTTGACGAACAAGACGAACCTAAATATATAAATTCTCCTGAATCTGATATCTATCATAAAAGAAAAAGTTTCTATGGAATAAATAAATCAAAAGATCATATAAGAAGAGAAAGCAGAGCAATCTTGGTTGAGGGCTATACTGATTTTCTTTCCCTTTATTCCTCAGGTATCAGAAATGTCGTTGCAACGTTAGGCACGTCTTTGACACGTGAGCATGTAAGTATGCTCAGGCGCTATACAAATAACGTTGTTGTTTTATTTGACAGTGATGAATCAGGAAGAAAAGCTGCTAAGAAATCGCTCGATGTGCTTTTAGAGGAGGGGTTATTGCCCCATGTTGCTCCCCTGCCTTCTGGAAAAGACCCGGATTCATATATAAATGAAGAAGGTTTGGATAAATTCAATGAACTCATAGAAAATCCTATTAGTTGGGTTGAATTCTGGTTTGATATGACGGGCGATTACCAGAAAAAAGGAATGATTACTCGCAAACAAATGTTAGAAGAAATTGTAGAATTAATAGAACACGTAAAGGACCCGGTTGAAAGAAGCTTCTGGATTAAAAAAGCGGCAGAGAGGTTAAGCGTTCCGGAGAGCGAGATATATTCTTTGGTCAAGCATAGAAGAAGTGAGAAAAAAGCTGGGGGAACTAAAACTCAGCTGAAATACCCAAACACAGAGAAATTATTATTAACAGTTCTACTAAAGTTCCCGGATCTTAAATCAATCTTAGCAGAAGAAGATTGGAAAGGACTCATATCCAATACAGAAATTAAGTCTATTTTGGAAGAAATTATAGTTCAAGGTAATTACGACCCCTCATCCTTACTACTTCGTTTCGATGATAAAGTAGCTCATGAAATGATTTCAGAGGCACTGCTTTCATCTCCTGGTATTCCTGACGCGGAAACCGCTAGTAAAATTGTTCAGGACTGCGTAGGCAAATTAAAACTTTCAAAGCTCGATGAAAAGTTGAAAGTACTCAGGATTGAAATTGATGATGCTATTAAAGAAAAAGATATCCGACTTGAGAAGAAGCTTCTTAAAGAGTTCGGAGATTTAACGAAGCAAAAACAACGGGAGGAAGGAAGAGCCTTATGAGTAATAAGAAAAAGGAAGCATTGCGAGTCAAAACGGCTAAGGAGAATATTAGACTTCTCAATACTGAAAGCGACTCCCTAAGTGAGGCTGAGTTAGAAAAAACTGACTATCAGGATGAGCCTGAGGCTGGCGAGTCCTCTAATAAGGAAGAAAACGGAGTCAGCAGTCCCAAATACGGATTTCCTTTCAAAGGCAATAAGGAAAATGCCAATGAGTATGATCTAATAAGATTTTACCTTCATGAGATAGCAGATCATGCACTTCTTTCGAGGGAAGAAGAGATACGCATTGCTAAAAAAATTGAGACGGGAAAAAGGATTATTGCAAAGACTATTCTTAGTTCTTCTTTGATGTTAAATGAGATATGTGGAATTGGAGAGGAACTTCAAAAAGGGGATTTGGATGTAAGAGATGTTACTAACTCATTGGATGATACGGATGGATTAGGAGAAGAAGCACAGATAGGAATTGGAAATTTAATAAAGGAGATCACCAAGCTTTATAATGATAATGAAGAGTTTGCCAAAGAGATTAATATAGCTACAAAAAGGAAGAGAACCACCCTTTTAGGAAAGGTTAAGAATAATAATAATAAAATGGTTTCATATCTGGAAGAGATAAACTTAAGTGGAATCCAGATGGACAGGATTCTTTCTGTTGCTAGAGGTTATATTAAGAGACTCGAAAAAATAAAAAATGAACTAGGCGGTTCTCAAAAAAAAGCTGATAATTTAATTGCCAAATCTAAAAAAGATTATAAAAAGGAAATTGAGGAATTATTAAATGAGGCCGAAGATAATACAAGAAGACTTAAAAAAGGTGTTGGAAGAATAGAATTTGGTGAACAAATAACAACAACTGCGAGTAGGAAACTCATTGAATCTAATTTGCGGCTTGTTGTAAGTATTGCAAGGCGTTACATAAACAGAGGTCTTCCCTTCCTGGACTTAATTCAAGAAGGTAATATGGGACTTATGAGGGCTGTAGAAAAATTTGAATATAATAGGGGCTATAAATTCTCAACCTATGCAACTTGGTGGATTAGACAAGCAATAACAAGGTCTCTAGCGGATCAGTCTAGGATAATTAGAATTCCTGTTCATATGACTGAAACGATAAACCGTATTATTAGGACATCAAGGCTTTTAGTGCAGGAATTAGGACGTGAGCCGATGCCTGATGAGATAGCTAGTAAAGTAGGAATGTCCACCGATAAAGTGGCAAGAGTACTTAAGATATCAAAAGATCCTATTTCTCTGGAAACGCCGATTGGAGATGAGGAAGATAGTAAGCTCGTTGATCTTATAGAGGACTCCAACACAACTTCACCTGTTAAAATGCTGGAAATGAATGAACTGAAAGAAATAATAAATAGAGCGCTATCATCAGTCTTGAATACCAGAGAGGAAAGTATTGTAAGGTTAAGATTCGGGATAGATGAAGAAAAGGAGCACACCTTAGAAGAGGTTGGTCATCAATTCCAGGTAACACGTGAGAGAATCAGGCAGATTGAAGTAAAAGCCATTAAAAAATTAAAACGTGCAGCAAGAGTTTATCCTATAAAAAGCTATGTAGAAAAAACTTAGTGGAAACCCTCCTTAATTAACCTTTATTTTTTTAGAACGAATTTTACTCTTAGTCATTTTACTCTTTCTAAGTTCTTTTGCTTCCTCAAAATATACAAGAACAGTACTTAGTGTTTTTACCCGTAGCATTTGTTTAACTTCTGAAACAGTTGCGCCGGATTCTATAGCTAGCATGGCCGCTGTCTGTCTAAGACTATATGGAGTAACGCCTTTTCTCTTAATTCCAAGCTTCTCAAAGTAATGGCTTACTCGCGCCCTAATAGCCCGTGTAGTTATTCTTTCTCTTATTGCCCTGTTTCCAATTCCCCAAAATAGTGGTTCACTCTCATCTCCGCTCTCTCTCTGAGCCAAGTACTTATCCAGCTCCCTTACTACAGTAGGAGATAGGACTACATACTCATCCTTTTTATCTTTGTTCTTGCCTTGGACATAGATGATCTTCTGTTTGTTTCTGGTTTTAATATCTCCTAGGTTTGCTCTTACTATTTCTATCTCGCTCAAACCGCATCTAACCATCAAACTTAACATTGCCCAGTCTCTAAGCCCTAAGGGTGAGGATAAATCGATGGTTTCAAATAGTTTTCTAACATCACTTCGTGTAATTGGTTTGGTCGAATGTCTGTGAGGTCTGGAGCCGCCTTTAACTTTTTTAGCAGGGTTCCCGGTAGTTTTCCCCATAATCTCTAAGTAGTCATAGAACCTTCTTACCGCTGTTAGATATGCAGAGACTGAGGCGGTGGATAAATCCTTAGAGGTAATATAGTCTTTGTAGCGTTGAATATCATTAGAAGTAAGTCCTATAGGAGATGTGTCCCCAAGCCATTTGGAGTATCCCATTAAGGCTTTTCGGTATGTTTCCTTTGTGGTCGGTCTTCTATTAAGGGAATTTATAAAATCGTGGATAAGTTGATCCATGGTGAGAAATTAAAGCATTTTTATCCCGCAAATTCAAATTTAAGTCTTGACAACTTTTAATACTAATGTAAATTTTATTTTCGAATCTGGGTGGCTATACTGAAGAGGCAACACCTGGTCCCATACCGAACCCAGAAGTTAAGCTCTTCAAGGCCGATGATACTGCTCTTGTACGGGAGTGGGAAAGTAGGTAGCTGCCTTGGTTCTTTTTTTTTTGCATTTTTTAGAAATAAGTTACTCCTTCTATCATTCCAACCCGTATTTTCAATAATAGAGCAGTTGTTTTGTCTTGTGGGCTTATGTAGTATTTTGTTCTCTAAAATAAATACTTCATAGCAAGAGGGTCTTTTAGTGGGCAAAATGCGTGTAGCCGTCTTTGCATCAGGTAGTGGTACGAATCTTCAGGCGATCATTGACGCAGATATTCAAACTATCGAAATTGCTGTAGTTTTTACGAACAACCCCGATGCGTATGCTATAGAGCGCGCTAAAAAACATAATATCCAGGTTGAGATAATTGATCATAAAAATTATAAAACTAGAGAAGAGTACGAGAAGCACATAATTAAGGTTCTAGGTCCTTACAAGCTCAACTTAATTGTTCTAGCAGGGTTTATGAGAATTCTCTCAACAGTATTTGTTAGAGCTTATAAAAATAAGATTGTTAATATACATCCTGCCCTCTTACCTTCCTTTCCCGGAATAAACGCCGGAAGACGGGCCCTAGAATACGGGGTTAAATATACGGGAGTTACTGTTCATTTTGTTGATGAAGGAGTGGATACCGGTCCAATTATATTACAGTCAGTAGTCGAGATTAAAGACGAGGATACGGAAGATACGCTCCTTGAGAAGATTCATGAGGTAGAGCATCGGATATATCCCAAAGCCATTGAGCTTATATCAAGTGGAGAAATAGAAGTAATAGGCAGAAGAGTTATTAAAAAGTCTTAAAGTTCCCTTCCGATCGCTTTGGCAACAGCTGATGCTTTTTCCATCAGTGCTTTAAACTTATGGGGTTTTAATGACTGACCGCCGTCACTCACAGCTACCTCAGGGTTATTATGAACTTCAATAATAACTCCGTCAGCACCCGCCGCGATTGCTGCGAGCGTCATAGGGGTTACATACTGCCAGTACCCTGTACCGTGACTCGGATCAGCTATGACGGGAAGATGTGTTTTCTCTTTAAGTACCGGAATTGCGTTTAAATCAAAGGTGTTTCTGGTTGCCGTCTCAAAAGTCCTGATACCTCTTTCGCAGAGCATTACATTCTCGTTTCCTTCAGCGAGTATATACTCGGCGCACATTAAGAACTCTTTTATAGTAGTAGACATCCCTCTTTTTAAAAGAACAGGTTTCTTTGATTTACCAACCTCTTTTAAAAGTGCGTAATTCTGGGAGTTTCTTGCTCCAATTTGAAGCACATCAGCGTATTGGACAACTGAGTCAAGATCGTGTGGGTCGAGTATTTCGGTCACAATTGGAAGCCCGGTTTCTTCTCTAGCCTGAGCCAGAAGTTTTAATCCCTCAATACCCATTCCCTGGAAAGTGTAGGGGGATGACCTTGGTTTATATGCGCCGCCTCTTAACATTGTTGCCCCGGATTCTTTAATCGAATGGGCGATTTCCATGAGCTGCTCTTCGCTTTCTACTGAACAGGGACCGGCTATTACAGGAATTTTATTGTTTCCCACAACTACATCTCTAACTTTGATTGTCGTATTTTCGGGTTTGAATTCCCTGCTTGCGATCTTGTGTGCAGGAAGTATAGGTATAACTTTCTCTACACCCCCAAGTATGCTTAAAGCCTCAACATCTTCGGGTTTTCCCCTCTCGTCTCCAATAGCGCCAATTACGGTTCTCAATAACCCTTCAATAGGGTGTGGCTGATATCCAAGCTCGACCATTACGGTTTTTGCTTTTTGAATCTGCTCAGGAGACGCCCCACTTTTCATTACTACAATCATTTCTTTAAATTCCTCCGGTTTTTACAAGCTTATATATGTTAGACAAAGGTGCTAGAATACATGAATGCCTAATGTTGTCAACACTTTATGGCTTAGCTTAGAGACGCAAAAGTACCAGTATATATAGGCGCAATCGTGTATCCTTGATTCTTTTAATATTTCATAGAATAATATATCCCTACTCAGAATTTCTTCTTGATAGAACTGAGGGCAGGTGGTGAAATCGGCAGACACGACGGCCTCAAAAGCCGTTGGATTCACATCCGTGGGGGTTCGAGTCCCCCCCTGCCCATACTTAGAAATCTTTACTTATCGTAATAAACCTCTTAAGGATATTCGTACTGCTTTTAAAAATGCTTGCAACAGAGCAGGTATAAAAAACCTTAGATTCCATGACCTTAGGCATATTTTTGCAACCAGATTAGTTCTTGCAGGAGTAGACTTAGCGACTGTTTCTAAGCTCTTGGGGCACTCTTCTATCCAGATGACTACGAGTCATTCTACTCCTGAGGCTCTCAAATCGGCTGTTTCTAAGCTAAATAAGGTGTAAAATGTTAGCAAAAGTGTTAGCACTAAAATTATGTTATAAATGTGCTATAAGGGTTAAACAATCTATTTTTTTATACTACCTTCGTAGCTATATATAATCGGCTCTTGACCTTCCTTTGACCATATAAATGTCCCAGTAATTTCGTCACCTTTAACTGTTCCTTCCCATTCTGCTTTTCCTCCTTTATCACTCACGAGTGTGGATTCGAACAAAGTAGTGTCACCTTTTGACATCGTTTTATACGGAGCGGAACCAAAGCCATACTGTTCGCAATCAACAGAGAAGAATGTTCCATCCTTAAAAATTAACTCATCGTTTGTAGCTTCATCATCTTTACCTTGCTCGGACAGTTTGACTAAAAAAGATTTACCATCCAATGAATCATCTGCGAATGCAAAATTAAGCTTAGCGCTAATTGTTGATAAACATACAGCAAGAACTAAAAGGTATATTGCTGAACTTAAGATAAATCTCATATTTCTCCTCCTATTAACCAAATTTTGACTATTAAAATAATTCTACTAGAGCTCGTTAAGTAATGTCAAGGTCGTAGTGCTGCTAAATAGATGAAAGGTTGTTAGCAATATTGTTGGTGCTAAATCTATATTTGCATACAATCTTATAGATTTAAGTTACATCATAGACCTATCGCGTTTATACTCTTCAATGTGAAAACAATTTTGCTGCGTTTATTGCTTTGTTTGTTTTTTCTCACTCTAACTGCTTGCGGTTCTAAGGTCAGCAGTGTTAATGACAACGGCTGTTACGAAATTGACGGGAATAACATTGTCTACAGTTGTGAAAACAATAGAAATGCAGAAATAGAAAAGACAAATGCAGGATACGGTGGGCCTTACAATCCAAAAGCCCTTAATCTATATCGCCAGGGAAGGTTTGAAAATATAAACAGCCCGGTGTGGTAGTCAGAATCTTAATTACCTGCTTCCAGATCCTCCTCCCTTGCAATCCTTAATCCTTCATCTACGTTCACTCGGGTTAACAAAATTGCTCCTACTATAAAGAATATGACAATTGCGACTATACTGTACCTACTGTTACCCGTAATCTGTCCGACGACAGCGAAGAGGAGAGGGCCTAAAAACCCCCCTATCCTTGAACTCATCCCGTAAAACCCGAAAAACTCGGCGGTTTTAGCTTTTGGTATCATGGATCCGAAATAAGATCGACTCAGTGCCTGAGCTCCTCCCATGACGATTCCAACTGCAGCCCCTAAAATCCAAAAGTCAATCGGCTTGGATATAAAATAGCCCCCAATAGAAATCAGGACATAACCTAATAGACAAATATAAATACATTTTTTCGCGCCTATATGTTTTGCCAGCCAGCCGAAGAAAATCGCAGACGGTACGCCGATAATCAATCCTAACAATAACGCACCTATGAGAGTGTTTTGATTCAGCCCAAGCTCAGCGCCATAGATTGTTGCCATCTTGAAAATAGTATAAATACCATCGTTATAAATAAGAAAGGCTATGAGGAATTTAGTTAATTGCCGGTAGCGTTTAATGCTATGAAACGTTTTCCTGAGTTCTCTTAATCCTGCTTTGACAGCATTTCCTTGTACTTCTCCAGTCTTTTGGGGTTCTTTGACATTTAATATGAGCGGTACTGTAAATACAGCCCACCATACGGCTGCGGTTATGAATGTAAGCCTGGCGGCAAGCCCTTTGTCAGACATTAGCTGAATGATCGCAACGTTAATTGCAAGAATAACTCCTCCTCCAAAGTAACCGAATGCAAAACCCCTACTCGAAACTCTGTCTATGTCTTGGGGTTTAGCAACATGGGGGAGGAATGAATCATGGAATACATCTGCTATTGCGAAACTTATGCTGCTCACAATAAAGATTACAGATGCCATGAGCCAATCACCGGTTTTTACAAAATAAAGAGTAGCTGTGGTTAAAATTGCTATTGCAGCAAATATAGTCAGAAGTTTTTTTCTAATCCCAAATAGATTTGCAATTGTTCCGAGCATCGGCGCTAATAAGGCCACAATTATTAGTCCGATAGTATTTGTGTAGCCCCAGTAAACAGTGGCCTGGTTGGCTGTTAGAGACGACGCTGCTACTTTGCTGTAATAGACAGGCAATATAGCGACCATGACAGAAGTTCCAAATGCGTTTTCCGCCCAGTGATAAAGTGCCCAGGAATTTATAATTTTCTTATAATTACTATTACTTTCTAGATTGTCCGCCATAACTACTCAGCAAATATTTGGAATTGCATGATAGTTTTATCTTAATCTAATCTTTAGGAAAAAAGTAGGGGTATCCAAACTGGAGGATGCAACTTTTATAGATTGATGAAATTTAACTAAGGAGAGTTTGTAGAATTAATTATTAGCTGAGGAGCATGAATTGCTCCCCAGCCATTTTGTTGTCTTAATATCTAGGCATGTCTGGGTCGTATTTTTCGGCCCAGGCATCTATTCCGCCTGCAAGATTTTTGACGTTTTTAAATCCCTTGTCTTTTAAAAACTGTGTTGCTTTCATGCTTCTGCCGCCATGATGGCAGTGTACGATTATCTCGTCATCCTCATTTAGCTCATCTATTCTGTCGGCAATCTCGCCAAGCGGAATTAGAACAGAGCCCTCAATGTTGCATATGTCATATTCGTGGTATTCCCTTACATCTAAGACAACCACATTGTTTCCATTATCACGAATTTCTTTAAATTGATCGATGTTAATTTCCAAAACGTCCTCCTCAGATTCTTCTCTCTTAGTTGTTTCTTCCTGCCCTAATTCACCCCGTCCGATTCCGCAGAACTCTTCATAGTCTATGAGTTCTTTAATCGTTGCGTTCTCACCGCAGATCGGGCAGTTAGGATCTTTTCTGAGCTTCATTTCTCTTGGCTGCATCTCTAGCACATCTAAGAAGAGGAGTCTCCCAATAAGTGGATTTCCCTTTTCTATAATAAGCTTTACAGCTTCCGCAGCCTGAAGTGTTCCAATGATTCCAGGAAGAATTCCGAGCACTCCGCCCTCGGCACAGCTGGGTACCATTCCGGGAGGAGGGGGCTCAGGATAAAGACACCTGTAGCAAGGTCCTTTCTTCGCGTCGAATACACTTACCTGACCTTCAAATCTAAAAATACTTCCGTACACATTTGGTTTACCTAAAAGTACACATGAGTCGTTTACTAGATATCTGGTTGCGAAGTTATCTGTTCCGTCAACTATAACATCGTAGTCTTTTATGATTTCCATAGCGTTCTCAGATGTGAGCATTTCATTATATGTAGTCACTTTTATATCCGAGTTTAGCTCAAGTATCCTCTTCTTTGCAGATTCTACTTTTAACTCGCCTACGGTTTTCTCGCTATGTATTATCTGTCTTTGCAGGTTGCTAAAATCAACAACATCAAAATCAAGCACACCAAGATGGCCAACTCCTGCTGCGGCGAGATAAAGTGCTAATGGTGAACCAAGCCCGCCCGCCCCTATGCAAAGCACGCTTGAATTTATTAGTTTTTCTTGTCCCTCAACACCTACTTCAGGCATTATTAAGTGTCTGCTGTAGCGTTTTACTTGTTCATTTGTAAGTCCCATGGTTTTTACCTTCCCATTTTATAAAATTTCTTAGAGTAGATTAATTTATACAGAAATCCCATATTTTCAACCATCGTGCATCAAATCGGGTTCCGTTTAATGTTATAAAGGTGTTGCCACCGGCAACCTTTTTCATATATACTATAAATGGGTCAACCTAAGCGTATAAACTAATTTAACGTTATTTTAGATTAATTTTGTATGCCTATGGATTCTTTTTTAATGTAGGGTAGAATGTCTCGGATATTTTGGAATTCAGGGATTTTTAGAAAGTATTCAATAATTCCTTGACAAGCAGTTTGAATGTTTTATATTATATGTCCCTTTGAAAAAGGCGCCGGGGAAATCTGGCTTTTTTAAAAGTTTTAGCTATAAAAAAGTTTTAGA
>Ga0209997_10000067_pt1 | contig 28636 bp, 28 predicted proteins | sample CR04metaG_FD_182079 | JGI IMG/M metagenome (GOLD analysis project Ga0209997, IMG submission 182079) | Deep subsurface microbial communities from Mariana Trench to uncover new lineages of life (NeLLi) - CR04 metaG (SPAdes) (version 2) | ecosystem: Environmental > Aquatic > Marine > Ocean trench...
TCGCTGGATATCAGGAATTCGGATAGCGATTTTTTTCTGTCGATTCATATTTCCTATCCCAGTTCGTCAGACCGTGCAGATGCCAGGCACAATGGCTACGATCCGGGCGGCGCGATCATGATTCATGGTCAGCCCAATTTGCCGACCTATTCTGCAGCTTATTATCGAAAGGAAGACTGGACCAACGGATGCATTGCGCTTTCAAATTCGGACATGATTGATATCTGGCTTATGACGCCAAGCAACGTCCCGATCGAAATCCTTCCTTGAAACTCCTGGAAGAATAATTTGCAACACGGAGAAATAGTCACCGGCACGTCCCTGCGAGCCGATAGTGATGAAACGGTCGACGCCGAGGTCTGGCCCGAAGGCAGTCTCGAAGTGTTGTCACAGGTCGAAGCAGAGCGGCTTCGGCGACACGGTGAAGGCGGATTGCATGCACTGTTGCGACGTTCCATCCTGGCGGTACTGAACTCTGGCGCCCAAACCGACGATACCCGCGCAGTTCTGCAAAAATATCGGAGCTTCGAAGTCGGATTCAAGCAACAGGACCGCGGGCTGAAGGTCACCCTGAAGGGCGCGCCGGCGATGGCTTTCGTCGACGGCACGATGATTCGAGGAATTCGGGAACTGCTGTTCGCCGTGCTTCGCGACATCGTATTTACCGACCACGAACTGCGCGCGACCGGCAGGTTCGATCTGAAATCATCGGCGAACATCACCAATGCCGTTTTTCACATCTTGCGCAATGCGCGGATTCTGCAGTTGCCGGTAAAGCCGGATCTCGTGGTGTGCTGGGGGGGTCATGCAATCAGCAGGGACGAATACGATTACACCAAGCAAGTAGGTTACGAACTGGGATTGCGCGCCCTCAACGTATGCACGGGTTGCGGTCCGGGGGCGATGAAGGGGCCAATGAAAGGCGCAACAATCGGCCACGCCAAGCAGCGCATTCGGAACGGCCGGTACATAGGCATTACGGAACCCGGCATCATCGCGGCAGAGTCACCGAATCCGATCGTAAATTCGCTGGTGATAATGCCGGACATGGAAAAACGGCTGGAGGCGTTCGTGCGGATCGCGCACGGTGTCGTGGTGTTTCCAGGCGGAGTTGGTACAGCGGAAGAAATATTGTATTTGCTGGGTATTCTGCTGCATCCGGATAATCGTGAATTGCCGTTGCCGATGATAATGACGGGCCCGCCGGAAAGCGAATCGTATTTCCGGCAGATTGATAAGTTTGTTTCAGAGACGCTTGGTTCCGAGGCACAGAGACGATATACGATCATTATCGGTGATCCGGAAAATGTAGCGCGCAAGATGTCAGAGGGTGTCGATGAGGTCTGGCAGTTTCGCAAGAAGCACGGCGAGGCCTACTATTTCAATTGGCGAATGGTAATTGACGAAATTTTCCAGAAACCGTTCACTGCGACACATGAGTCAATGCGTGCGATCGATTTGACCAGCGATCTTCCCTTGCACGTTCTGGCGGTGAATTTGCGCCGTGTTTTTTCAGGCATTGTGTCCGGCAATGTGCGGGATGACACGATGGCCGAGATCGAAAAACTGGGCCCCTTCGAAATCCGCGGTTCCAGGCGACTGATGAAATTGCTCGATGGATTGCTGACAGATTTTGTTATACATGGTCGCATGAAGCTGGCGAGTGAATCTTATGCACCTTGTTACCGGGTGACGAGTTAGCCCGGTCACTCGTAAAATGTTTGGGCCGGCGCTCGGCCGCAGGCGAATTTGCGCATCCGTGACGTTCCGCATTTAGTTAAGTAGCCTGGCGAGTGCGCTGAGGGACCCTCTTCATTAAGTAAAAAGGCACCGTAACATATTGATCTTTATCTAAAAACTTGCTTACTGCATTGTGATGCAGTTCCTGTGCCCGGGAACCTGTGCAACGTAGCATCTGTGCATAGGACTGGAAGAGCAAACGCTTATGCAAGACAGCAAAGAAATTACCTGGGACAGTGATTACAGCGCTGAAGCGGCAGACGAACCGAAAGCAAACGGTCGCGCGAGTGGTGTGCATGCCGGTGACAAAGACGACTCGGATGGCTGGCAGCAATATCGCAGGTGGATTTCCAAAGCACCCGCACCGCGCAGTCGACGCGCCGGCGTTGACTCATCGCTTTATACATGGAAAGGCTATCGCAATTGGGCTGAGCAAGTTAAGCGAAACTGGTCCGATAGCTAGTATTCCGTCCCGCAAATAAGCTGCACAGCTTAAGTCAAACCTGAACCACTAACTCCATTCCAATTTCCTGACGGCGCGTGACACAGATCACAGATGTTTCTGTGCGAAATATTTTGTGCGCGGAATAATTTGTGGCTGGCGCGCAAGTGATGAACAAGTCCGCAAAAAAGTTCGAACGGGTTCTCTTTTTTTGAATTTAAAAGGGTTGCACAGGAGGTTCTCAAGCAAGCTGTGATCTGCCTCACGGCGACCGCCAATTGAGGGGACTATAGTTCCGCTAATGGACAACACCCAAGAACATGGAAGTATGTCAAACAAGTGTGTACATAATGAATCGCCGGTAATGGCGCTCAAGGACGAGTCAGCACGTCAACGCTGGGAACTGTTCCATCGCGCAATCGCACATGCGAAGCAGTCGAATGTCAGCGCCATGCTGGACACGGATGCAGATGCAGGTGAGATCAAGCGCCCGGGCCCGACTCTTTCGATTGCCAGATAACGTGCCGGGAGCACGCAGCTGATGGAACGCCTGGCCCAGTTTCTTGACGATCTCGAAGATCTGTTTTACGCCGTCGCTCTGAAGGCGGAGCGCATCCGTCAGGCATTTCGATTCTTCGTGTTCATGGCTACATCAGCCGCGTTGCAGCTGTCAGGTGTCTTTATTGCACTCTGGAATCCTCCGCTGGCTGTAGCCATGGTCTCCCTGCTAGTGGTCGGCATGCTGTTTCGGGCCGTGGTTGGCCCCTCGCCCGACGCAGTTACCGGATAGTCCACCGATTCCATTCGGAATCGTCTCAGCAAAGCTTGAAAATCCCGCCGGAGCCACTATCTTGTCTGTCGGCACGAGCGGCGTAATGCTGCACCAGGATTAAGCTGATTCAGGAGTGAGACCAGGTGAGTGACAAGAACGGCCAGGAGACCCTGGGGTTCCAGGCCGAAGTCCGGCAGCTGCTGCAGTTGATGATTCATTCGCTGTACAGCAACAAAGAGATTTTCCTTAGAGAGTTGATTTCGAATGCCTCCGATGCTGCTGACAGACTCCGGTTTGAGGCGCTGGCAACGCCAGCACTATTGAAAGACGACCCGGACTTGCAAATCGTGGTGGCTTTCGACGCCGGCAGCAAAACGCTTTCCGTTGCAGACAACGGTATCGGTATGTCTCGCGAAGAGTTGATCGAAAACCTGGGTACGATAGCCAAATCCGGCACAGCCGAATTCCTGCAACAGATGACCGGCGATAGTCAAAAGGACGCCAGGCTTATCGGTCAGTTTGGTGTTGGCTTTTATTCCGCCTTCATCGTCGCCGACAAAGTTGAAGTGGTAACGCGCAGGGCCGGCCTTGAATCACGCGACGGTGTCCGTTGGGAGTCTGATGGCCAGGGCGAATTTACTGTCGAGCCCGCGGATATCGATAAACGCGGCACAACCGTGACCTTGCATTTGAAGGACGCTGAATCGGAGTTCGCCGATGAACTCCGGCTCGATTCACTGATTCGAAAATTTTCCGACCACATCGGATTTCCGGTGCTCTTGCAGAACCTCGGTGAGACGGAAAATGAGCCCAAAACAGTAAATGCCGCGACCGCGCTATGGACTCGTTCGCGCTCCGATATCGGCGAGGATGAGTACAAGGAGTTCTACAAACACATCGCCCACGATTTCGCCGATCCGCTTTGCTGGAGCCACAATCGCGTTGAGGGAAAAAGGGAATACACGAGTCTCCTCTACATTCCTGCAAGGGCACCGTTCGACCTGTGGAACAGGGATGCGCCGAGGGGGCTCAAGTTGTATGTGCAGCGTGTTTTCATCATGGATGAGGCGGAACAATTCCTGCCTTTGTACCTGCGATTCGTCAAAGGGATCATCGACTCGGCAGACTTGCCGCTGAACGTGTCCCGGGAACTCCTGCAGCAAAACCCTGAACTCGACGCTTTGCGTGGCGCGCTGACGCGGCGCGTGCTGGACATGTTGCAAAAGATGGCGGCAAACGAAGCCCAGGATTACGAAAAATTCTGGGGCGAGTTTGGGCAGGTTTTCAAAGAGGGCCTGGTTGAGGATCAGCAGAATGCTGAAAAGCTTGTCAGGCTGCTGCGATTTGCATCGACATACACCGATTCTGCCAAACAGGATCAGTCATTGTCTGACTACCTTGCCCGTGCTGGCGAGAGCCAGGACAAGATTTACTACGTCCTCGGAGACAATTTCGAAACAGTAAGTGCAAGCCCTCATCTCGAGCAATTGCGTGAGAAGGGTCTTGAAGTATTGTTGCTCTACGACCGCATCGATTCCTGGATGGTCGATCACTTGCCGGAATTTGAGGGCAAGACATTTCAGGATGTTGGCCGTGGTCAGCTCGCGCTGCCTGACGGCGATGGTCAAATCACGCAAGAGGCATTGAACGATGAGAACAAGCCGCTGCTGAAAAAGATCAGGAGAACGCTTAAAGATCGGGTCGAAGCGGTCAATATCAGTCAGCGTCTCGTCGGCTCACCTGCATGCGTTGTTACCGGCGAGCAGGATGTGACACCGCAGCTGCGGCGAATACTCGAGGCTTCCGGACAGGAATTGCCGAAATCCAAACCGATCCTCGAGATCAATATTGAGCACCCACTGGTCACCAGGCTGTCGGCCGAGGCCGATGACGAGCGCTTTCGCGAACTATCGAATATTGTGTTGGACCACGCTTTGCTGGCAGAGGGTGCGCAACTGTCGAACCCGGCTGAGTACGTACGCCGGATCAACCAGTTGTTGCTGGAAATCGGGTCCGGCAATGCAGATCAGCACACATGAATCAAGATACCGACGCTGATGCTGATCTCCGCTCGCGGCTGACCGATGAGCAGTTCGAGGTTACACAACACAAGAGTACCGAACGGCCGTTTACCGGCAAGTATGTCAATCACAAGGATGACGGCGTTTATCAGTGTGTCTGTTGTGGCGCGGAGCTGTTCAGTTCGGATCACAAGTTTGATTCCGGTAGCGGGTGGCCCAGTTTCTGGTTACCGCTCGCGGGGGACAAGGTGCGTACAATCAGGGACGCGTGCCACGGCATGGTCCGGGACGAGGTCGTTTGCGCCAACTGTGATGCCCATCTTGGCCATGTTTTTGAAGACGGACCGGAGCCCACCGGCTTGCGCTACTGCATCAATTCTGCGTCGCTTCAGTTTGGCAAACCTTGAGTGACGCGCTATCAATAATTAACTCGAGGCACGAGAAATGAAATTAATTCGACCGGTCATTTGGCTCGGCACCGCGATGGCGATAGCCGCATGTGGCAACTCAGGGATTGACGAAAACGCGACGGCGGGCAAGGAAGCAGCCGCCGAATCAGCTGTGTCCGGGACAGTCGTCATCGAGGTGAGTGAAATTGTGCCTGGTCTGTCCATGCGGCTGCTGCGAGAGGGAACCGGAGCGGCAGCAGAGGTTGGCCACACGGTTGTCGTGCATTACACGGGTTGGCTTTTCGATCAGTCCGCAGAGAATAATCGCGGCGACAAATTTGACAGTTCCGTCGATCGCGGCGTCCATTTTGAATTTCCTCTCGGAGCACGCCGTGTCATTCGCGGATGGGATGAGGGCGTCGTCGGCATGAAAATCGGCGAAATTCGCGAGTTGACCATCGCGCCGGAGTTAGCCTATGGGGACCGCCAGGTAGGCGACCTGATCCCGCCCGGATCAACGCTGGTGTTCGAAGTCGAACTTGCTGGTTTAAAAGGTCTCGACGGCGCGGCCACGACAGCTAATTAGAGGTACTCTATTGCCGCGCATATCCCAGGCTCGGTTCGCGGATAAATCCGCTCAGGTCGGATTATTGTTTTTCTGATTATGCAGGTCGCGAGCCTGTCCGATCCAGTTTTCGCGATAAATTCGGCTGCGAAAACCCTTCAGCCGCTGTGCAACACGATCGATTTCCTGTTCGCTGATCTCTGCTAGCTGATTGAAAAGGAAGATGCCAAGGTCGTTAAGTGTTTTTTCGATTGCGGGTCCCACGCCTTTTATCTGTTTCAGATCATCTTTGCCGTTACCTGACTTACGTTCGCCAGTCAATAAATCAACCTCGCTTTTCTGCGTGTCCGGGTCGGGCTCAGCGGCCGTCCTGTCCTTATCGCCAGCGAAGCTGTCTGCGGCGAGAAGCTCATCAGCCAATGCGGTAAACGTCTCTATCGAGTCTGGCACGTCTTCCACTTCCGCGTCAGGTTCATCGGCCGTCCTGTCCTCTTCGTCAACAAATTTGTCTGCGGCGAGAAGCTCATCATCTGACACTGTCAGATTCTCTGCCGCTTCACCCTCTTCTTCCAATGCCGCGCCATCGTCAATCTGGTCCTGCAATACCGATACTGTGTGGGTTGACGTTTGCGAGTGCGGCTCGTTCGACGCGTCCAGGCCATCGGGCAAGGTAGCGGCGTCGATCGGCTCAATTCGGGTCTGATTCGAATTGGCCATTTCTTCGAACGATTCGATTCTTGCCCTGGCCTTTACCAACTCTTCCTCGAGTTCACGTGCCTGTTTGTCACGCTCCTGAAATTTTTCAACCAGGGGCGGTACACGGTTTTGCCAGCTAGTCAGTTCGCGGCTTAAACGGAAAATCTTGTCATCCTTTTCCTTGAGCTCCCCTGTAGAACTCTTGTTCTGATTTTCACGGTTTTCAACAGCGTCTTTGAGCTTATCGCGCTGCGCGATCGTATGCGCCAGCTTTTTCCGAAAATCGTGAAGATGGGTTTTCATTTCGTCGCGTCGTTGAAAGGACTCCTTGAGGGAATCAGATAATTCCTTGGCGCGATTAATCGAGTCTTTGTGTGAGGCCTGATACTGGCTGATCTGCTCCATCAGGCCCTTGTTCTGTTCGGCGAGACGATCTTGCTCGGCCTGTTGTGACTCCAGCTGGTCCTGCCAGCCTGCGTTGATCGCAATCTTTTCTTTCGCAGAGCGCTCGCCCCGGAAAATCCAGCCGAGTGCAACGCCCACAACCAGCGCGAGGGCCAGTAGACCGATGTGTATGGCAGTTAACTCAGGCATCGCTTATTTCCTTTGAACCTGGTGTACGTCGACACTGACTTTATGAGGCCAGGCGAATCCGATCCATATCGTCAAGTACTTCGCTAATCTGATCAACCGCCCAGTCAATTTCGTCGCGGCTGATAATAAGAGGTGGCGCGAGCCGTACAACAGTCTCATGAGTTTCCTTGCTCAACAATCCGCGGTACATCAGCGCCTCGCAAATTTCCCTGGCACTGGCGAGTGTGCGGTCTATCTCGATACCGACGAACAATCCACGACCTCTGATTCCGCTAATCAGCGGGCTGTCCAGCCCGTGCAATTTTTCAATCAGGTAGTCCCCCATTTCTTTGCTTCTTTCGGGCAGCTTTTCTTCGACGAGGATTTTCAGCGCTTCCAGGCCGACAGCAGATGCCAGCGGGTTGCCGCCGAAGGTACTGCCGTGATCGCCGGGGGTGAACACTTCCATGACTTCCCGCTTCGACAGGAACATCGAAACCGGCAAAATGCCGCCGCCGAGCGCTTTGCCGAGGATCAGTCCATCCGGCACCACCTTCTCGTGGTCACAGGCAAGCAGGCTGCCGGTGCGACCCAATCCGGTCTGGATCTCGTCAGCGATCAGCAGCACATTGTGCTTGCGGCAGATTTCCTGGCAGGTCTTCAGGTAGCCCTCCGGCGGCACGACGATGCCGCCCTCTCCCTGGATCGGTTCAACAAGAAACGCTGCTGTGTGCGGCGTGATCAGTTTTTCGAGCGCTTCAGCGTCGCCGTACTGGACCAGCTTGAATCCGGCGGGATAAGGACCGAAACCGTACTGGTATTGCGGCTCGTCCGACATCGCGATAATTGTTATCGTGCGGCCATGGAAATTACCGGTGCAGGCGATGATTTCCGCTTTGTCCGTCTCGATACCCTTGACCTCGTAGCCCCATTTGCGCGCCGCCTTGATTGCAGTTTCCACAGCTTCGGCCCCGGTGTTCATTGGCAGCGCCATGTCCTGCCCGGTCAATTCGCAAGCGAGCTTCAGGAATTCGCCGAGTTGGTCCGTGTAATAGGCCCGCGAAACGATGGTCAGTTTTTCGACCTGGTTCTTGACGACCTCAACCAGCCGTGGGTTCGCGTGCCCATGACTCACCGCGGAATAGGCGCTCATCATGTCGAGGTACTTCTTGCCGTTCTCATCCCAGACAAATACGCCATTGCCACGCGAGAGCACTACAGGCAGCGGGTCGTAGTTATGCGCGCAAAACTGATTTTCGAGGTCGATAGTCGATGACATGTGTCTTACTTTCCAAAAGTTGGGTATTTCGCAGCCCGGCCACACAGGCGCTGCATAAGGTTATAATTTTACAGCAATATCGGCCTGACTGGCCAGCGATCGCAGTTGCTTTCTATCGTTGGCGTCGAGGTCGGATCGGAGTCCCGGCGACAATCTCAGGCACTGAGGACAGGATTATTCGCCAGCGACAGGGCCCACGTCACAGCGGAATCAGCGAATGTCAGGACTGCGAAAATCACAGAAGCTTGAGTTGCAGGGACCGGCGGGCAATCTCGAGGCGCTGCTCGAAGTACCGCAGGATACGGAAGTGATTGGTTGCGCTGTTGTTTGTCATCCACATCCACTGCACGGTGGCACGATGCAAAACAAAGTTTCCCATACCCTGGCGCGCAGCTTCACCGGACAGGGATTCATTGCACTGCGCTTCAACTTTCGTGGCGTTAACGAAAGCGATGGGGAGTTCGATGAAGGCAGAGGTGAAGTCGAAGATGTATTTGCAGCTATGGATTGGTTATCGGCTAACTATCCGGATCTGCCGCTGTGGAATGCCGGGTTTTCTTTCGGCGCCGCAATTGCCGTTCGTGCTTCCGCTCTGCGGAGGCCTGCCGGACTAATTAGCGTTGCGCCCGCAATATCGCGGTTCACAAGTTCCCTGTCGTCTCAACCGGAATGTCCATGGCTGATTCTACAGGGCGATCAGGATGAACTGGTCGCGGTCGATCAAACTGTCGCATGGGTGAACGATCTCGACCCGGGGCCGGAGCTGCAGATACTCGAGGGCGCTGAGCATTTCTTTCACGGCAAGCTTACGCTGCTGCGCGAAGCTGTGGAGGCGTTTATCGCTCGACATATGTAGGCCGGTCTGTAGGAGTCCGCCTTGTAGGAGCTCGCCCTAGCGAGCGACAAACATTGACGGCATGTTTACGAAACATGCCGTCAATGTTTGTTACGGTTGAATCCACCACGTTGTCCAAACCTCAATCGCCCGGTGGGCCGGGCTCCTACGAATCCTTGTCTCACAACCGTCTCAACAAAACCGGAGATATGGCCCTGTTTTTTCAATTTGTAAAGAACCGGCGCTTAAAGCGAACGTCGACTGACTTGTCGACGCCTTCCGGAGTGATGGTGATGTCGAAAATCAGGGTTTCACGATTGGCAACCGGTGTTTCCCCAATGTAATAGATTGCGTCCCCTTCCGTGATCGTACGCATCGTTACATTCTTGAGTTGCCCGGTCAGGTTGACCGTTTTGACCGTGACCGCGGCGGTCACCGCTTGGTTCGTGCCTTGCTCGAGTACCGACACGGTCAACATCGCACGGTTCTTGCTGCGCACGAAATCATAGGCCCGCGCCACTTCCGGTGGTAAATGATCTGTAGACTGTGCGCTGAAATGAACGATGTGCTCACCAATATCCACCGACGTCGCACCGGCGGGCTCTGCCACAGGCACTGTCGAGTCAGTGGTGGGTCCACCGCAAGCCACAAGTAATGACAGACATAACAGAGTGATGACTGCTTCAATTATTCTCATGCTCTGCGTTCCCTTGTCCCGTAAAGCAACTCACCCGTAGACTATAGCCCATCGGTGGCGCTGGTCCTAGATCGATGGGATCAGATCAATGGGGTCAGACTCGATTGATCTGATCCCATTGATCAGGGATTCGAATTCAACTCTCTGAGCCAGGCCGGCAGAACTGCCGGCTTCGAAATCACGAAAGTCTTGTTGCGCTGCGCCGCGCCACCGGTTAAAGCAATACGTGACGGAGGTACGCTGAATTCCCTGGCCAGCTGCCGGATGACATCCTTATTTGCCTTGCCGCCAGTGGGCGGGGCAGTGGTCTTGATCCGCAGCCGTCCATCCCTCACCCCCTGGATTTCACTGCGGCTACCGCGCGGCTGCACGCGAACCGGAACGACCAGGCTGAATTTCGGACCTGTTCGGGCAGAGATGGCGATCGCTCCATGTAAACTCAAATTGGAATCGGTCTGTACGTTTGCAGGACTATTTCTGCCGCCTTCAAAAGTACGATCGCGAAAATCGGCGAAATATCGAATCCACCGATGGCGGGAACGATACGGCGAAACGGAATGAGTACTGGCTCTGCCATCGTATTCAGCAGCGCGATAATCGGGTTGTAGTTTTGCGGCGCTACCCAGCTCAATACGACCTTGATCAAAATGACGAAGAAGAAAAGATTGAGACTCTGGATGGCAAGTTCAAGAATCGCCGTAATCGCCATTGGCAGGGTTCCCACGTTGAGCCCCCGTAGTGCGAGCAGCGCCAGCACCAGCAGAAACTCGAGTACGAAGGCAACCAGGATCGTCGCGGTGTCGAGACGGCCGATCGGCGAAATAAATCGTCTGACCGGTATTACCAGCGGGGAAGTTAATCGCAAAATGCCCTGAGCGATAGGATTGCGGAAATCCGCCCGCAAAACCGGTAGCCAAAAACGTAGTAGAAGCAACAGCAGGTATAGCTGCACCAGCGTTTTTACGATGAAGTATAGAGCCTGGGTCATTGTATTTTGCTTGCCTAACTTGTGGCCGCTTCCTTAGCCAGCTCTGCAGCCCGTCGTTCGGCCGCGTCGATAGCTGCCGCAAAGATACCACGAACATCCGCTGCATCGAGTTTCTCAAACGCGGCCGTCGTGGTACCGCCTGGCGATCGCACACGGTCGATGAGTGATGACATCGATTCCGTTTCAGCGGAGGCAAGCGACGTTGCCCCGCGCGCGGTCTCCACCGCAAGCGTGCGGGCAGTTTCCGGATCGATGCCGGACTTGATGCCGGCCTCGATCATGCAATCGATAAGCAAATAGAAATATGACGGGCCGGTGCCGGATATCGCAGTGACAGCATCCATTTTCGATTCGCTGTTCAGCCAGACGACCTGGCCAACGGCCGTCATGATTGTTTCGGCCATGTCGCGTCCCGAATCACTGGTTCGATCGTTGGCAAACAGCGCCGATATCCCCTGGTCGATTAGCGCTGGCTGATTGGGCATTACCCGGACGACGGACAAGCCTCCCCCGAGCCATCGATCGATGTCTTCGATTTTCGGACCGGCGGCAATCGACATGACCAATGGCCGCGATTGTTGAACGACTTCCGTGAGGCTCTCGCAAACTGGCTTCAGAATTTGCGGCTTGACGGAAAACAAAAGGATGTCGGCTGCTGCGGCGACCGTTTGGTTTTCTTCGGTCACCATGATGCCATAGAGTTCCTTCCGCAAAAGGTCGCATTGCTCCGGCAGCGGTTCGGCGATCATCAGATCTGTCGCGTGCATACCACCGCGCAGGAGTCCCCCGGCAATTGCCCGTCCCATATTGCCGCCGCCGATCAGTCCTACTTTAGTATTGATCACTCTCTGGCACCGAAAATTGCAGTTCCCACGCGGACGATGGTTGCGCCCTCCCTGATCGCGGCAGCATAGTCTGCCGTCATGCCCATGGAAAGCGTATCCATCTGCATTCCGGACCTGTTCAGCGACTCCATGAGCGCCCGTAGCCTGGCGAAGGGTTGTCGCTGCTGTTCAAAATCGGCCCGGATCGCCGGCAGGCACATGAGTCCGCGCAGCCTTAATCCGGGCAGTTCGGCGACCGCCGCCGCCAGGTCCGCTACCTCTGCCGGCGATACACCGGATTTGCTGTCTTCGGCATCGATATTGACCTCGATACAGACGTTCAGGTCACCAGCATGGCGGGGCCGCTGGACGCTCAGGCGGCGTGCTATCTTAAGCCGGTCAACGGTGTGAACCCATTGAAAATGCCCGGCTACGGCCTTTGTTTTGTTGGATTGGAGGTGGCCGATGAAGTGCCAGACTGCATCGGCCCGGTCGACTGCGGCGATTTTTTGCAGTCCCTCACGGACAGTATTCTCGCCAAAATCTCGCTGCCCGGCGGCATAGACTTCGAGAACGGCTTCGGCGGGTTTCATTTTGCTGACCGCCAGGAGTCGAATCTGGTCCGCTGATCGCCCCGCGTCAGCGGCGGCTTTTGCCAGCAAATCTTGGATTTTTCGAAAGTTTTCCGTGACATTTATCACGTTTTGCTCCGAGTGCTTCGCTATACTAGGTAGCCATCAGGACCGGGTTATGGTAAGTCGGGTCAGTAATATCCAGAGGAAGACATATGGCCGTCGATGTTGCCCAATTATTGGCGTTCACGGTGAAAAACAACGCGTCCGATCTGCACCTTTCCGGTGGTGTGCCACCCATGATTCGCGTCGATGGCGACATCAAACGCGTCAACATGCCGGCACTGACCCACAAAGACGTCAATAGCATGGTGTACGACATCATGAATGACAAGCAGCGGAAGGACTACGAGGAGTTTTTGGAAACCGACTTCTCGTTTGAAATTCCGAAGCTTGCCCGTTTTCGCGTCAATGCCTTCAACCAGAACCGTGGATCAGCTGCAGTTTTCAGAACTATTCCCTCGGAAATCCTGTCGCTCGATGATCTGGGCGCGCCGGCTGTATTCAAGGATGTATCGATGTATCCGCGCGGCCTCGTTCTCGTAACCGGGCCGACCGGTTCCGGCAAGTCGACAACCCTGGCGGCGATGGTCGATTACATCAACGACAATAAGCCAGATCACATTCTCACAATCGAGGATCCAATAGAATTTGTTCACGAGAGCAAAAAGTCGCTTATCAACCAGCGCGAAGTACATCGTGACACGCTCGGATTCAACGAGGCGCTTCGTTCGGCATTGCGTGAAGACCCGGACGTGATCCTGATTGGCGAGCTACGTGACCTTGAGACGATTCGTCTGGCGCTAACCGCGGCAGAAACCGGTCACCTCGTATTTGGGACGCTGCACACCAGTTCAGCGGCAAAAACAGTTGATCGCATCGTCGACGTGTTTCCGGCAGCTGAAAAGGAAATGGTTCGGGCGATGTTATCGGAGTCGTTGCGAGCGGTTATCTCGCAGACTCTGTTGAAGAAGGTCGGTGGCGGACGAATCGCGGCGCACGAGATCATGATTGGCACACCTGCGATCAGGAACCTGATCCGTGAAGGCAAAATTGCCCAGATGTATTCTGCGATCCAGACCGGGCAGGGTTCGGGGATGTACACGCTCGACCAGAATCTGTCCGAGCTGATGGCCAAGGGCCTGATCAACAAGGAAGAGGCCAGGTACCGCGCGGTCAACAAAGAGAATTTCTAGAGCGTCAAGGTTTTCAGGACTTCCTGACAGGAGAATCGGTAAATGGAACGCGAACAGGCAGTTCGACTGATGCAAAACTTGCTAAAAAAAATGGTTGAGAAGGAAGGCTCAGACCTGTTCATCACCAGTGGCTTTCCTCCTGCAATTAAAGTTGATGGCACGATTCATAAGGCTACCGATGAGCCCTTGTTGGCTGATCAGTCGGCGATGATGGTTCGCTCTATCATGAACGACAAACAAGTCAAGGAATTCGACGGTACCAAAGAATGTAACTTTGCCATCGCACCGCAAGGTATCGGCCGCTTCCGCGTTAGCGCATTCATACAGCAAGGCATGGTAGGCGCCGTGTTGCGTACGATTAAGACCGAGATCCCAACCCTGTCGGGTCTGGATTTGCCGCCGATTCTCAAGGACGTTGTCATGAACAAGCACGGTCTTGTGATCGTGGTTGGCGGTACGGGCTCTGGTAAATCGACGACCCTCGCAGCGATGATCGGGCATCGGAATGCAAACTCGAAGGGTCACATTGTTTCGATTGAGGATCCGGTGGAATTCGTACATCCGCATCAGGGCTGCGTGATTACACAACGTGAAGTTGGCGTGGATACCGAGACCTGGCATGCGGCGTTGAAAAACACCTTGCGCCAGGCGCCGGACGTCATTCTGATCGGCGAGATCCGCGACCGCGAGACCATGGAATATGGCATCCAGTTTTCTGAAACCGGTCACCTTTGTCTTGCGACCCTGCACGCCAACAGCGCCAACCAGGCACTCGATCGCATCATCAACTTCTTCCCAGAGGAACGTCGTACGCAGTTGTTGATGGATCTGTCACTCAATACCAAGGCATTCATTTCGCAACGCCTGATTCCGCGGGAATCGGGCGTCGGCCGGATAGTTGCAATGGAAATCATGCTGAATTCGCCACTCATCGCCGACCTGATATTTAAAGGTGAGGTTGGGCAGATCAAGGAGATCATGGCGAAGTCCACGCGTCTGGGCATGCAGACCTTCGATCAGGCGATTTTCATACTGTACGAGGATGCTGTCATTTCTTATGAAGAAGCAATGCGTAATGCTGACTCGAAGAACGAACTCAGATTGCGTATCAAGCTTGAAAGTAAGCGTGAATCTTCGATTACCTCCCAGCAGTCAGAAAGCCTCAGGATTCTGGAAGAGGATTCTGCTCAGTCGTTCTGAGTAGTTTACTGGGTCATATAGCGAATGAATGTCAAGCCCCTGTTCAAGTTGATGGTCGAAAAAAAAGCGTCTGACCTTTTCTTCGCGCCGTTTGCTCCGGCTAAAATCAAAATCGACGGCAAGATTATGCCGGTGAACAAACTTGAAATGACGCCAAAAATGGTCAAACAGGCGGCAATCGAGTTGATGAATGACGAACTACTCGAGACGTTTACACGCGAACTCGAAGTCGACTTTGCGATTTCAGAACCGGGCCTGGGCCGTTTCCGTGTCAATGTTTTTCATCAACGCGGCAACGTAGCTATGGTTCTGCGGTATATCACTGCAGAATTGCCGACGCTCGAAGAACTCGGAATGCCCGAACAAATGAAAGATCTGGTCATGCTTCGCCGTGGGCTGATCCTGATGGTGGGCGCAACGGGTAGCGGCAAGTCAACGACGCTTGCGGCGATGATCAATTATCGCAATGAAAAGACCTCGTCGCACATCATTACGATTGAGGACCCGATTGAATTCCTGCATCCGAACAAGCAGTCAATCGTTAATCAGCGCGAGATCGGCATCGATACGAAATCGTATGCGCGGGCGCTGAAAAGCGCGATGCGCGGCGCACCGGACGTGCTGCAGATTGGTGAGGTCCGCGATCGCGAATCGATGCAGTCAGCCATCGACATGGCAGGTACCGGTCATCTCGTTCTCGGGACCTTGCATGCGAACAACGCGCCAGAAACACTCGACCGCATCATCAACATGTTTCCACCGGAACAGCATGCACAGATTTTCATGGACCTGGGACACTACCTCCGTGCGATCCTTTCACAGAGGCTCGTTCGTGCGCGCACCGGCAAACGCGTCGCTGCTGTCGAATTGATGCTCAACACGCCGCATATCAAGGATCTGATCCTGAAGGGTGATATCCCCGCGGTGAAGGAAGCGTTGAAGGAGAGTTCCGAAAAAGGCATGCAGAACTTCGACGAGGCGCTGCTCGCGCTATACAAGGACGGCACGATTACGCTCGAAGAGGCGATGTCGCAGGCGGATTCTCGCTCCAACCTTGAGGCCAAAGTCAACTTCGGGGGCTAGACGTTCCGTAGGAGCGGCTTGTAGCAGGGGCTTCAGCCCCGAAAGTTCCGAATCCGGTTCGCGGCTAAAGTCGCTCCTACAATGCTATAAAGAATGTAGGAGGGGCTTCAGCCCCGAATGAGCAAGGATTCGCGCCTAAACAAAGCGGCGCGCACAGTGCCTAGTTCGGTTGTAATACCCCCCTGCCCGGGGTCCAGGGCACGCCTGCTGCATCAAGTGCGCGCTTGAGCGCCCGGTACTCATTTTCGATCAAAGCGGTCAAGGTCGGTCCGATTTCCGCATAGGCATCACCTGCAATCGCAAACGATTCTCTCTGTGTCCGGGTCGGGCCGTATGCATTCCCGTTGGGATCGTAGGAGGCGTATCGCAGGCGATCACGCACTGGCACCAAACCGGGGTCGCTGAAGCCGCCGCGAGTTTCGTTGCCTCTCAGGCGATCACGAACCTGGTTGATGCGTTGCTGAAGCGAATTTGCCTGAGCATACAAGGCCATGTCGGCGGTCGAATGTTGCAACGTCTCTTTTATCGCATCCAATTGCGTCAGCACTTCATCGATTGAGCTGAGAGTGCCGCTCACAGCTCGCTGCATCTCGTCGACCTGTCGTGAAAACGCGATACGCTGTTCCTGGGAAGACCCGGGCAGCGTCGGTTTGCGGATGGAGACCACCTCAAATTGTTCGCTTTGGCTGAGGTTCAGTAACTCACCGTCGACACGCTGATACATTGCCACCCGGTAAGTCCCCGGCGCCACGAGCACACCGGTCGGGTTTGCAAACTCGTTACGTTCCTCCTCCGGTGTCCAGGGATCAACGGCGGGATACCGGAGGTCCCAGGCGACACGATGAAAGCCGGCTTCGACCGGACCTTCGATATGGCGGATGACATTACCCTCGGCATCAGAAACCGTGAAGACAATGGCAGTCGCGTCCTCGCGCTCTTCCTCGGCAACTCGATCCCAGTTCGGAAATTCGACGTCCTCGTTTTGCTCGATCTGCTCCTTTTCGTCCTCTTGCCGTTGTTCTTTGAGGCTGCGCAATTGCTCAGGCAGGTAGTAGGTAAAGTTCGCGCCAAAAGCCGGATTCGGAGCAACAAAATAACTGTGGCCCTGGCTGTCGACACAACCGGTACGTGCGCATGACAGCGGCCGTCTCTGTAAGTACCAGTGCGCACGGCGCACCGGAAACAGCACGGTGTCGTTCTGCAACATTTCGGCAGTGACGCTGCGCAGCGGCGAATAGTCATCGAGAATGTAGAAGCTGCGCCCGAACGTTGCGCCGACCAGGTCATTCTCACGCGTCTGTATGACGAGATCGCGAAACGCGATTGTTGGCGCGCCACCCGACAGTTTGGTCCACAGGCGTCCGCCGTCGACCGTAAAGAAAACTCCGGTCTCGGCACCAACGAAAAGAAGGTTGGGATTAACGTGATCCTGCACCACGCGCCAAAGAATGTCGCGCTCAGGCAAGTTGGCGGCGATGCTGCGCCAGCTCTTGCCGCGATTCTCGCTCTTTAAAATGTATGGAGAGTAATCACCGCTCTTGTGATCATCGACGACGATATACACGGTATCCGCGTCGTGCAGGTCTGCCTTGATGTCATTGACGAAGAAATTGTCCGGAACGCCCGGCAGGCTATCGACGCGCCGCCAGTTGGCGCCGCCGTCTTCGCTGATCTGAACAATGCCATCGTCTGTGCCTGCATACAGCAGTCCCGCAACAAGCGGTGACTCAGACAGGGAGGTGATCGTGTTGTACCGCGACATCGCCGACAGGTCCCAAATGGCATCAAAACTCCAGCGTCTCTCCATAAGCGGTTGCCGAAGACGCTCCTCATTTCGGGTCAGGTCGCCGCTGATGGCTTGCCAGGAGTCACCGCGATCGTCGCTTCGCCAAACGCGATGCGTTGCATGATAAAGCCGTTGTGGATCGTGTGGGCTGATCAGGATCGGGGCGTCCCAGTTCACACGTTCCGCTTCTTCATCGGCAGCCGGTTGCGGCTTGATGTAAACGCTTTCACCGGTACTGTGGTCGTAGCGGGTCAGATTCCCTTCCTGCCAGTTTGCGTAAATGATATTGGGATTCGTCGGGTCCGCGGCTGATTGATGACCGTCCGCGCCCAGCGTCAGGTACCAGTCCTCGTTGCGTATGCCGATGACGTTGTCCGTGCGCGAGGGGCCGCCGAAACTGCTGTTGTCCTGCGTGCCGCCAAAGACGTTGTAGAACGGCTCGTCGTAGTCCACGGAGACTTTGTAGAACTGCGTAACTGGCATATTCGCGATGAAACGCCAGGTCTCGCCGAGGTCCAGGCTCTCGTACACACCGCCGTCGTTACCGACGAGCAGGTAGTCCTCGTCGGTTGGATGAAATGCCATCGCATGATGATCAGTATGTTTTTTGTCGGAACTTGTTCTGACGAAATCCTTGCCACCATTTTCCGTCGTATGCAGGTGCACGTCCATCTGGTAGACGCGATCAAACTTGTGTGGGCTTGCAAATATTTCCTGGTAATAATGTGGTCCGGTGCCACCCGAGAGGTAGTCGTTCTGCTTCTCCCAGGATTCGCCGCCATCATCTGAGCGGAAGAAACCGCCCGCACGATGCGCAAGCTCAATCGTTGCGTAAACAACGTCAGGATTCTGTGGTGAAATGGCGAAGCCGATTTTGCCTTTGTCTTCCTCCGGCAATCCTTCGCTCAATTCGCGCCAGGTTGCGCCGCCGTCCGTCGATTTGTGAATGCCGGAGCCGGGACCGCCGTCCAGCAAGACTGCCACGTTTCTGAATTTTTGCCACGAAACTGCGTACACGACATCAGGATTGCGGGGATCAAGGTGCACCTCGGATACGCCCGTGTACTGATCATCGATATCGGTATTGCCGAGACCATTGCCAAGAATTTTGTTCCAGCTCTGACCACCATCCGTCGATTTGTAGAGACCACGCTCACCGCCGCCGGACCAGAGTGGCCCCTGCGACGCGACGTAAACGACGTTGGAGTCACGCGGATCAACCCGGATCATGCCGATATGTTCTGATGCGGTGAGACCCATGTTTTCCCAGGTGTTACCGCCGTCTCGGCTGCGATACACGCCCGCACCGTAGCCAACATGCCGGCCACTGACGTTTTCGCCGGTGCCTACCCAAATGGTGCCGGGGTTATTCGGGTCAAGAGTAATGCAGCCAATCGAATAGGTATCCTCGCCATCGAATACCGGCATCCATGTCGTACCGCCATTTTCGGTCTTCCAGACGCCGCCGCTGCCCACACCGACGTACCAGGTGCTGGGATTCGTTGGATCTATCACAATATCGGCGATACGCCCGGACATAAGCGCAGGTCCGATGCTGCGAAATTCCAGTCCGGAAAAAGTTGTTTCGTTGAATCCGGGTTCCGTTGCTTTCTCGTCCTGAGCCAGCGCAAATAGCGGCATCCAAAGCACAAACAGGCCTGTTCGAATGATTCGATTCATGATTTCCCCCGGAAAACAGTCGATCTTGTTGTAGGCTGATTATTGACTAAAACTATAACAAATAGTTGTGCCATTCATTGACCGGCGTACCCACCGATGATCGTTGCCGGCAAAGGGCTATACGACAAATATCGCCAGGTCCGGGAACAGTCTGCTTAATCGCAATGGGTCAGTGGCAACGAGGCCAATTTCGTAAACTGTCCCCTGAATCAGCCGTTGCGATAGATGTAGCTGTAAGCGTTGATGGCAGGCACGCCACCTAAGTGGGCGTACAGGATCTTTGAGTCAGCCGGGAAAAAGCCCTTTTTCACAAGATCGATCATGCCCTGCATGGATTTTCCCTCGTAGACCGGATCGGTCATCATGCCTTCCAGCCTCGCGCACAGGCGTATCGCATCGTTGGTTTCGTCTGATGGCACGCCATAGACAGGGTAGGCGTAGTCAGTTTTCAATACGATATCGTCGACCATGATGTCCTGGCCGAGTTCGATCAGGTCTGCTGTTTTTTGTGCGATGTCGAGTACCTGCGCATGCGTTTGTTCGGGAGTGCCCGATGCGTCAATGCCAATGACATTTCTTGCGCGTCCATCTCTGGCGAAGCCGACGACCATTCCGGCATGGGTTGATCCCGTGACCGTGCAGACCACGATGTAATCAAATTTGAAGGCCAATTCTTCTTCCTGTGCGCGGACTTCTTCCGCGAAACCGACAAAACCGAGGCCGCCGTATTTGTGCATCGATGCGCCCGCAGGAATCGCGTAGGGCTTGCCGCCCTTGTCCTTGACATCTTGCAGTGCAGCGTCCCAGCTCTCGCGGATGCCGATATCGAATCCTTCGTCGATAAGCTCGATTTCGGCGCCCATAACGCGGGACATCAGGATGTTGCCGACGCGGTCGTATACGGCATCCTGATATGGCACCCAGCTTTCCTGCACCAGCCGGCACTTCATGCCGATCTTCGCCGCGACGGCTGCGACCTGACGAGTGTGATTGGATTGCACGCCGCCTATTGTGACCAGCGTGTCGGCGCCGGAGGCGATCGCGTCGGGCACGATGTATTCCAGTTTGCGAATCTTGTTGCCGCCGAATGCGAGACCGGAATTGCAATCCTCGCGTTTTGCATAAATCTCGATATTGCCGCCGAGATGGGCGGATAAACGCTCAAGTTTTTCGATTGGTGACGGTCCGAAAGTCAGCGGATAGCGTTCGAAATTGTCAAGCATGATCAGGCTTATGCGACCGGAAGTACAGCCGCAGCATCGAACACGGGCCCATCCACGCACACCCTCTTCATTGCCGGCCCATCGTCAGTCTGCACGAGGACCGTGCAGCCGGCACAGCCGCCAACCGCGCAGGCCATGAATTCCTCGAGAGACACCTGGCAGGGCAGATCGTATTGCCTTGCCATATCCGCCACTGCATTCAGCATGGCAGTCGGACCGCAGGAAAAAATTTCGGTTTGCGCAAGTTCGTCTTTGCCCAAACTGTTGAGCCACTCGCACGCCAGCTCCGTGACGTAGCCCCGGTAGACGCCCGCAAAATCCGACAGGCTGGCGAGGCGGGCAGTTACCTGCCACTCCTCGAGCAAAGGCATGGTGCTGGAGATTTCATCTGGCAGCCATTTGCTCGCGATCTCTGAATTCGCAAGTTGGAAAGGAAACGGTATTTCGGATCCCATCAGAACGAGTGGTTGCCAGGCGACGTTGCTGTCCTTCAGGGTCTCTGCGAGAAATACCATCGGCGGAATGCCGACACCGCCGCCAATGAGCAGGGACTTCGGCCGCTCGGGCGATGGCGTAAATCCGTGTCCGATCGGACCGATTATGCTCAACACTCCGCCTGCTTTTTTGCTCGCGAGGACGCGCAGTCCCTCGCCGACGACTTTGTACAACACGTCGATCCAGCCCGCGTTGGCATCGGTTCGCATAATCGAGAGCGGGCGGCGCATCGGTATGGATTCGTCGCACTGGATATGGATGAAACTGCCGGCGACAGCGTGTTCGGCGCACTTTGGAGCGGCGAGCCGGGTTATGAACTGATCTCCGGGATAGGTGCTGACCGCGATAACTTCTGCGTCTTCGACAAACAGGGTCCCGCGGTTCTTTTGAGCTTTTTTTGTTGCCAGCCCGCTCGCGGTCACTGCCTTTCCATTGACTCAACAACCGCGCTGAGTACTGCCATGCGGATAGCAACTCCGTTGGTTACCTGCTTTGTGATCACGGAACACTTGCTATCAGCAAGACTGGATTCAATTTCGATACCGCGATTCATCGGCCCGGGATGCATCACAATCGCGTCTGGCGCCGCAAGTTTCATTCGTTCGTGACTGATCCCGAAGTTGGCGAAATACTCGTCAATGCCGGGAATGCCGTCGAGGCTGCCGATTCGCTCGCGTTGGATCCTGAGCGCCATGACCACATCCGCGCCGCGAATGCCCTCCTTGAGTCTGTGCAGAATAGTCGCGCCCGGAAAATCATCTGGTTCAGGCGCCAATGCTTCGGGAGAGATCAGCCTTAATTCGCCGACTCCCATTGTCATCAATCCTTCTGACGCGGAACGGGCAACGCGGGAATGAGCGATGTCGCCAACAATCGCAACCGTAAGATCTTCAAAATCGCCTTTGTGCTGGCGAATCGTCATGAGATCGAGCAGGCCCTGAGTCGGATGCGACACGTCGGCCTCGCCTGCGTTCAAAATCATGATGTGATCATTCACGTTGCGCGCGATATAGGCAGGCACGCCGGCACTGGCATCCCGGATGACGAATACGTCGACCTGCATTGCCTGCAGCGTATAAATGGTGTCGAGGATGCTTTCGCCTTTTTTGCGGGCCGATGTATTGACGTCAAGGTTCAGTACGTCGGCGCCGAGGCGTGTGGCAGCAAGTTCGAAGGATGCGCGTGTGCGGGTGCTCGGCTCGAAAAACAGGTTGCCGACGGTAACGCCCTTGAGCGCCTGCGAGCGCACCGCGGCTTGTCCGGGAGGACTCAGGAAAGTCTCCGCCTGATCAAGGAGGTCCGTGATCTGCTGTCGACTCAGGCCGCGCAGCGTCAGCAAGTGACGAAGGCGACCATCAGCGGTGAACTGCGGATCGGTGTCGTCGGCCACGCCACTCGTTTCGAAAAGTTCGGTTACTGACATCGCGGCGGAATTCTACTCTGATTATGAATTCATTGGCTGACTAATTCCTGGTGAGCCACCTTTCCGCGATCAGTGTGGCGGCGGCACTGTCGATCATTCCTTTCTTGATACGGCCTCGTAGTCCCAGGGCACGTTCAGATTTCAGTAGCTCCCCGGCCTCAAGCGATGAGTATCGTTCGTCCTCAGTCTCTATGGGCCGGTCGAAGCGGGCGAGGTCACGGATAAATCCGTCGACGCAGTTCGAGATTTCCGACGGAGATCCGTCTGCGCAGACAGGCATGCCGACAATGATCCTGGCTGGCTGCCACTCGCGGATAAGCTCACCGATTGCGGTCCAGTCCGGCCCGTTCTCGTTATTTTGTACGACGGCAAGTGGATTGGCGGAAGCGGTTACCTGCTGACCAACCGCGACGCCGATGCGCCGCAATCCGAAATCGAAAGCGAGAATCGTTTCAGGCGTGGCCGGCATGCGGAGACATCTGGCTGATATCGATGCCGATGACCTCTGCCGCAACGCTCCATCGATCAGCAAATGGCACGTCGAAGATGATTTCCGCACTGGCCGGAACACTCAGCCACGTGTTGTGGAGCATTTCCTGTTCGAGTTGTCCCGCATCCCAGCCAGCGTAACCCAGCGCGACCAGCGATTTATCGGGACCGGACCCTGCGGCCAGGGCGTCGAGTACGTCGCGCGACAGCGTGAGCTGAATGCTGGAGGACACCGTGACCGAACTCTCGAACGTCCCCTGCGGACTGTGCAAAACGAATCCACGCATGCGTCCGACTGGACCGCCGTCCAGCACCGGGGAATTTGCTGCAGACTGATCGGCCTGGTCCAGCGACAATTGCTCAAGCAGACCACCAAGATTCAGATTCATCGGCCGATTGATGACGATGCCAAGCGCACCCTCGACATTATGTTCACAAACCAGGGTAACCGTGCTGTTGAAATTCGGATCGGCCATACCGGGCATGGCGATCAACAACTGATTACTGAGCGAATCCTGAAGTTCCATGGCTCAAGTATAACCAACAAAAAGGTGCCGGATTAATTTTTCCGGAACCGCGGTCAGTTCTACTGATTGTTTATGGAAAAATAAATCCGGCACCTTCTTAGTTAGTGCTTGCAGTCGACTGAATGCCGCTTTGGCTGAATTGCCACTTGTAGGCAAAGCGTAAGGTATCGTAATCGACCCGCACTGCTTCCGGAAACGGTTCAAATGGCGCTGCGCGACGCAGAATTTCGAGCGCAGCCTGGTCCAGGATGCTCGAACCGGAAGTCTGCCGCACAATGACCTCCTGAAGCTGTCCTGATGCGCTGATGATTACTTCGAGCGTCGGGCTGCCGCTAATGCCATCAATAAGACCCTGTTCGGGAAAGTATTTGGCGCCGATGGTTTCGATTTTTCTTTTCCAGCGATCCAGGTATGGAGCAATCCTGGATTCCCGCGTGTTCACGCTGGTTACAAGTTCACGGGGACTGGAGTCGTGGATCGCTACGTCAGCCAGCTCTTTCTGCGGCAACGGCAAGGTGATCTCGACGCCGGCCTCCATTGCGATAGCGGTTGATTCATCGGGCGTGGGATCTTCGCGCGGTTTGTCCAATACCTCAGGATTCTGTTCTGAGCGGGTTGCCAGGACCTCATCTGCCGATTCATCCAGAAAAACGGAATCTTCGAGGCTATCGCCATTCTCATCGCCGGGATTATCGATCGGTACGATACTCTCGGCGCGCGCGCTAGGATTTGCCTGCTCCCTGGTATTACCGATACCTTCCTGGTTTGCCTGCGCGAGATAGTCAGCTTTGTCCGGTCTCAGGACGTTCTGCTCGGGGTTAGCGACTATCGTGACTTCAAGCGAAATAACCTCGGAAAACGCGTCGCCGATGACTGCGTTGAAGGTAATACCAATAATCAGGATGCCGTGCACCAGTGCGGCCAGAAACAGCATTGGAGGAAGCCGGTCCGGAAGCGGGCCGGTCTGGAGGACGAACGAATCGATAGATCCTTCCGGATCGATCTCATCAGTGTTTGATATTAACTCAGCCATTTCCCAGGGGGCAGTTGTCAATAACCCGAACCGCCAAATTGTCTCACAGGAAATCAATGATTTGTGCAGTTTACCTGCTTACGCTTCGCAGCGTTGAGACGTATGTCACCCGTCTAACTGGATACTCAGCCCGCCAAAACGGCCAGTACCGGCGCCTGGCTGCCCTTCAGGCAAGTCTGGCCTCGATAGCGTCGAACAGGGTGCCCGCGATATTGAGGTCGAATGCGGTATCGAGTTCCCTGATGCCGGTCGGACTCGTGACATTGATCTCGGTCAGGTAGTCGCCAATGACGTCGATGCCGGCAAAGATCACCCCACGCTCTCTCAATACCGGGCCTACCTGGGCGCAGATCCAGCGGTCGCGCTCACTGAGCTCGAGCCCCTTGCCGACGGCGCCCATCACCAGGTTGCCGCGATTGTCATCCGCGGAGGGAATTCTGGCGAGCGCGTAAGGAATCGGGTCGCCGTCGATCAGCAGTATTCGTTTGTCGCCTTCGCTGATTTCCGGTATGAAAACCTGGGCCATAGCGTACCGCTTGCCGTTGTCGGTCAAGGTTTCGAAAATGACGTTGGCATTGTTGTCGCCGGCTACGATGACAAAGATCGATTTGCCGCCCATGCCGTCGAGCGGTTTTATAACGATACGTCCGTGCTCCAGCAGAAATGCTTTCATCTCGGGCATGGAACGGGTGACCATTGTCAGCGGCGCGCATTCGGCAAACCATGCGATATACGCTTTTTCGTTCATGTCACGCAGACTTTGCGGGCGATTCACAATCATGGCGCCGGCGTGTTCGGCGCGTTCCAGAATATACGTGGAGTAGATGTACTCCATGTCGAAGGGCGGATCCTTGCGCATCAGGATGACATCCAGTTCGCCAAGTCGAATTTCCTGCTCACTGCCGAGCGTAAACCAGTCCGACAGATCGTCACGCACCTTTAATATCTGTGAGTTGCCCAGAGCCTCACCTGCCAGCAACTTGAGATCCGCCTGCTGCAGGTAATGAATCTCGGCGCCACGCCGTGAAGCTTCGAGGAGCATCGCGAGCGAACTGTCTTTTTTCGGTGTGATCGATTCGATCGCGTCCATAACGACGCCGACACGAAGAGAATTTACTGACATACGCGAAGTCCTTACGTTCCTGATTGCCGGGTTCCCGGGCAGCAGCTAACTATACAACGCCGGCCGCGCGCTCAATACCAGTCCACCGCCGTTTTTTCGGCCTGAATATTGTCCGGCCCGGCCGTTTTCGGGAGCTTCGGTGCCTGTTTTCAGATTCCTCAAACTTCCGCACGTAAGTGCGTAATCCACTGCAATTTTCAGGCAGGCCATGAGGGCTGAGGACCCTTTCGTGGCGGCATATTGGCCAATGTGGTACAAGTCATTTTCCCGGCAAAAATTATGGAAATTTTAATCAATTTGGGGCTTGTCGGGAGTGGCCCGGTAGCTGCGCGAATGGGTGCAGGACCGGTGCCGGTGGAGTGGGAACGCGAACTCGGCAGAGGTCGCAACTGGGCGAGGAAAACCGGTGCCAAAAAATGCTTCTCGAGGTCTGAACGGTCTCAAAATTCTGGTCGTGGACGACAGTAAGACTATCCGGCGGACGGCGGAAACGCTGCTTTCCAAGGAAGGATGCCAGGTATTTACGGCGATAGACGGATTCGATGCCCTCTCCAAGATAGCCGATCATCAACCTGACCTTATTTTTGTCGACATTATGATGCCGCGACTCGATGGCTATCAGACCTGTTCTCTAATCAAACACAACAAGGTATTCAAGAATACGCCCGTCGTCATGTTGTCGAGCAAGGACGGCCTGTTCGATCGGGCCCGCGGCCGCATCGTAGGTTCTGAGCAATACCTGACTAAACCATTCACCAAAGACGAGTTGTTGGGCGCAATTTCCAACCAGATTAAATGAGGAACGGGCAGTGGCAACTATCCTGATAATCGATGATTCGCCGACAGAGCTGCATCTGTTTCAGAATATGCTCGAAAAGAGCGGTTTTGACACACTGGTCGCTGACAGTGGTGAGGACGGCATCCGTCAGGCAGAGGCATCGCGGCCCGATTGCATATTGATGGATGTCGTGATGCCAGGCATGAACGGTTTCCAGGCGACCCGCAAGCTGACGCACGACCCGCGAACCTCAGGTATTCCGGTCATCATGGTTACCACCAAGGACCAGGAGACCGACAAAATCTGGGGCATGCGCCAGGGCGCTGTTGAATACATCGTGAAGCCGATCGGGCAAAAAGAGCTGGCCGCGAAAATCAACTCGGTAATGGCTGATTAAATGGCCAAGACCCCGCAGCTGGCAGCGCTCGTCGAGCAACCATTTGAATTGCTCCTGGAACTGGAGCGACGCAGCCGTGTGGCTTTTGCGGGCAAGGGCGGCGGCAGCCTGCCAGAGGAGTGGGTCGGCGTCGGTTTTCGCATGGGTCAGGAACAGTTTGTCGCAAGCCGTGACCAGGTCCGGGAAGTCCTGATGCTGCCGGAAGGGATAACCCGGGTGCCCGGCGCGAAGCGCTGGATGCTCGGAATTGCGAATCTTCGCGGTCAATTATTGCCGCTCGTCGATCTGAAGATGCTGCTTGGCAGCGGACGCACATCGTTACGTCGGGCCACACGCGTTATTTCCGTCAACCATCGCGAAATTCCCGCCGGCCTGGTTGTGGACGAGGTGCAGGGATTCAGGCGCTTCATGAACAGCGAATTCAATGACAAGGCACCGCAAACCGCCGTTCGGTGTGACCGGTATTTGAACGGGTCCTATCAGCGAGGCCATGACGTGTGGCCGATTTTCGGATTATACGATCTGGTGGAAAGCAGCGCGTTTCTGCAGGCCGCCGCCGATTAGGGTGGCGTTAATTTTGAATTGACTTTGGTATTGCAAGGCCATGGCTCGAAATACTAACAAATCCTCCGCTTTTACATTTCTTGCGCTGTTGCTTGGGCTGGTGCTGCTTGCGACGGGCGCAATACTGTATCTGCAGCTAACCGGCAGCGCATCGTCCGCTGGCCCAGGCACTGCACTTGCCGCCGTATCACAGGCTATTCCACTGCATGCGGCAGCAGCGGTGAGCGGGGACGCAGACGGATTTTCGAGGCTCGCGGACGACGTGCAACGTCTTGCGACTCTGCGCCGGGATTCTTCGTTGTCTGGAATGCCGGGAGGAGCAGCCGCCTGGGACGAATTGAACCGCCATGCGCAGGCTATCCTCGCCAGGCGCACCGATATCGAGTCCATTGTTTCCGCATCCGCGTCTGTCAATCAGCGCATGCCGATATTGCTGTCAGCGTCCGATGAGCTGCTGAGTCAGTCCGGCGCAACAGCCGTAATCCAGGAATTCCAGAATCGCGGCGCCGCGGTGCAGATTTCGCTGGCGTTACTGGCGGCAAGCGTCGGCTCCAGTGACGCAGAGACGATTGCTGCAGGCATCGCAACCGACATGAGCTATCTGCGCATGGTCACCGATGCGCTTTCCGGCGCCGACACCAACCTGGACGTTGCAGCTCTGGATGATGTAACCAGGGAACTCGCACTGGTGCCGGTCATCAGTGAACTCATGGCGATTGAGGCACAGGTTAAGTCTGTCGTTGCCGCCAATCTGGCCGGCATCGGCGCCAGCCTGTCAGGGGCTGTCAGTCTATCGTCCATGCTACTTGATTCCGAGTTTTCCGATGCCGGATCCGGTGACGGGGGAATTCTGGCTGATCCGTTAGTGCCGCCTGGTTTGCTCGGTCTGGCGCTATTGCTGGTAATCGGCCTTATTTTCATGCACTCGAAAACAGCCGTTTATGAAGAAACATCGAGAGAGCAGTCGGAACAGAATGATAGAAACCAGCAGGCAATTCTCAGGCTCCTGGACGAACTAGGAAGTCTTGCCGATGGCGATTTGACGGTGGAGGCAACGGTCACCGAAGACATCACCGGCGCGATCGCCGACTCGATCAACTACGCAATTGAGAAATTGCGTGAGCTGGTGATGACGATTAACGACACGGCCATCATGGTTGATTCAGCGGCGAAACAAACCGCAAGC
>Ga0209997_10000069_pt1 | contig 28329 bp, 37 predicted proteins | sample CR04metaG_FD_182079 | JGI IMG/M metagenome (GOLD analysis project Ga0209997, IMG submission 182079) | Deep subsurface microbial communities from Mariana Trench to uncover new lineages of life (NeLLi) - CR04 metaG (SPAdes) (version 2) | ecosystem: Environmental > Aquatic > Marine > Ocean trench...
AATAAATCTAGTACTATTGCCTTTCTGTTAATGAGAATTAGGCAGTCATATTATACTGGATAATGTTCAACCAAGATTTTTAAATTTATTTAAATAAGGTTTATGCAACAAATTTTTTGTGACATTCACTACTCCTATAATTGAAATTGTAAATGTTGTGGCATCAGCTACCATAGATCAAAAACTAGATCTAGTAAAAATCCAAAAAAAATTCCCTGATGTTGAATATCATCCAGAACAATTCCCAGGTGCAGTGTTTAGGTTAAAATCACCAAAAACGGCCACATTGCTTTTTAGAACAGGAAAGATGGTTTGCACAGGGTCCAAGTCTGAAGAAATGGCAGTAAAAGCTGTAAATCTTGTGGTTCAAAAATTAAGAAAGGGTGGAATTAAAATTAAAAAAGATGCAGTAGTTACCGTTCAAAATATTGTGTCCTCTATTAACTTGGGAGGAAGAGTCCATTTAGAAAAAGCGGCAAGAACCGTTCCACGAAGCATGTACGAGCCTGAACAATTTCCAGGTCTAATTCACAGAATGGTAGATCCTAAAACTGTGATTCTAATATTTTCTTCAGGAAAACTAGTTTGTACTGGGGCTAAAACAGAGAAGGACGTATATCGCTCAGTAAACAATCTGCATAACTTACTTGAAGAAAAAGATTTGATGATATACGATTAGCCCATCTTTTGAATTACCAAAAAATCCTTCCAATTTCTTACTAAACACAATACTGTCTTTAGATTTAACTATCTGTTAATCTATATTATAAACAAAGTGTTATCAGAAACGAACTGAATAAGGAATTAGAAACAATGCTCTCTCAAGCGTTTGAATTATGTGAGGATGGAAATCATTTGGAGGCCCTTAAATTATATGATTTTGTCATTCATAAAGAACCCCAAAATATTAACGCCTTGATAAACAAGGCAGTAACGTTACAAGGTCTTGACAAAGTTAACCAAGCTATTAGACTTTATGATAAGGCTCTAAAAATTAATCCGAATAACATAGATGCGCTGATCAACAAGGGCTCCGCATTACATACTTTAGAAAAATACCTTGAGGCAATAATGTGTTATGACTTGGCTATCAAGATTGATAAAAAATGTGCGATGGCTCTTGCATACAAAGGTCTCTCATTAGGAGAGATGGGAAATCTGAACGATGCAATTAAACACTTCAAAAAAGCCCTATCAATTGATCAAGATTATGACCTTGCTAATATCAGTAAAAAACTTGCCCAGGATCTGTTAAAAAATTCTAGAAAAAAATCTAAAACAGTGTGACATCCCCTGGAGCAGGTTCAAGATTCATTTCTTTTTTATGTGATTCAAAAAAATCTTTATGATTTGTATTTTGATGCTCCCTTAATTGCTCATAGTTTTCAAAACCTTCATGACACAAGAAGCACTTTGGTTTATCCTCATCTACAAGTGGCATTACCATAAAGAATACTTAATTCAAGCATACTTATTTCTTGACTATCGCACAGTTAAGAAATATATCCAGAAAGAACAACAATATTTTATGTTAGATCAACTAGTACGTGATTCCAAGGCCATTGATAAGGCCATTGCAGGAGAAGAATTGTCATATGATGATGGCTTGGAGTTGATGAATTATGAAAATTTACACATTTTAGGTGCAGTAGCTGATCATTCACGAAAAAAATTGGTGGGAGACCAAGTTTCATTCACATCATCTTATTACATGAATTATACCAATGTTTGTGCCGCAAGTTGCCAGATGTGTGCATTTTACAGAAAAGAAGGAGATAAGGATGCGTATACCTTGAGCCCGGAGCAAATTGAACAAAGAGTAGGGATAGCAAAGGAAATGGGTGCGACTGAGGTTCATATTGTTGGTGGATTTCATCCACAACTTCCACTTGATTACTACGAAAACATGTTGAAATTAATTAAAAAAAATCATCCTGAACTAAAAATAAAGGCACTTACTGCTGCAGAAATTTTTTTCCTAGCAAAACTAACAAAAAACTCTACAAAGGAAATTCTTTCTAGACTTAAGGAAGCTGGGCTTGACTCTATGCCGGGAGGAGGGGCAGAATTATTCCATCCTGATATTAGGCCAAAAATTGCAAGGGGAAAATGTACAGGACAAGAATGGCTTGACACTATTGAGGAAGCACATAATCTTGGAATTAAAAGCAATGTCACAATGCTTTACGGCCATATTGAAAAACCAGAACATGTAATTGATCATCTAATAAAAATTCGTGAATTGCAAAAAAGAACTGGAGGGTTTATCACACTAATTCCTTTAAAGTTCAGCTTGGACAATACTGAACTAGAACAAAAACATCTAGTAAACAATGAATGCTCTTCAGTTTATGATTTAAAAATAACTGCTGTTTCCCGTTTAATGCTGGCAAACGTATTGAACAATATTTCAGTATATTGGGTAGCATACGGGAAAAAACTTGCCCAAGTAGCTCTTGCAAATGGGGGCAGTGATTTGGTTGGAACAGCTTTTTCAGAAGAGGTTTACCGTGCTGCAGGAAAGCCTACCTCTACTTCTATCAATGAACTTGAAATTATGGTCAGAGAAATTAACAGAGAGCCTGTTCAGCGCGATACTTTCTTTAATATAATTAACAAATTTTAGATTAAATATTTTTTTTAAATTAAAAGATTTGAAGCTAGGTTGTTGGCTTTTTTTCTTCTTTTTTTGGACTTCCTTTTGTTTTTTTTCTGGCTCCAAAGCTAATTAACACCAGCAAAAATCCCACACCTGTTAGAATGCTGGCAAGAATGTTCATGTCCTTATTTTCCTGCTCTTTTATAATGAGGTCTATAATTTCCTCTTCCGTCATTTCGGAATTTCCAGCTGGAATTGATGAATTGATACTTAGTATAAGAGCCATACCTACAATGAGCATTACCAAGCCTCCACAAAGAATTTTTTTATCCACTAAAATCAACCTAATTCATACTAAGTTGAATCTTATCATATATTAGGAATATTGAAATTTTTTAAATGTTCAATTTATCACAAAAATATCTGATTGTCAAAATTTTTAATCTCGACTTCGGATAAAATAAATCACTAAATTCTGAATGATGGAATACAAATCTAATCGTACAACATCAAATCTTTTTCTTCAAGTAAGTTATGCAGATTGTTTACTGAGCGATATACGTCCTTCTCTGTTTTAGCCCCAGTACAAACCAGTTTTCCAGAGGCAAAAATAAGAAATACCACTTTGGGATCAATCATTCTATGAATAACTCCTGGAAATTGTTCAGGCTCGTACATGCTTCTAGGTAAAGTCCGTGCAGCACGCTCAAGATGAATCCTGCCACCGAGGCTTATTGATGAGACAATGTTTTGCACAGTTACAACTGCATCTTTTTTAATTTTAATACCACCTGTTCTTAATTTTTTAACCACCGAAGCTACTGCCTTTTCTGCTAGTTCTTTTGATTTTGAACCAGTGTTTACCATCTTGCCGGTGCTGAAAAGTAATGTTGAGGTTTTGGGATTTTTGATACGAAATACTGCACCGGGGAATTGTTCTGGATGATATTCAACATCAGGGAATTTTTTTTGGATTTTTACTAGATCTAGTTTTTGATCTATGGTAGCTGATGCCACAACATTTACAATTTCCACCATTGGTTTAGAAAATGGCATAAGGAATAAAACCCAAGTAACCAAATTTAAAGGAATTTAACACGGGTTTAACGATACAAGTTATGGTAACATGTGAGAAGTGCTTTCATGAACATCATGATCAGTGTATGGGAAAAGCAGGAATGTTTGATTGTGATTGCAAGTGTTTTAAAAAATAGTTTTTAGGATCATCTTTGGTAATTGAAAACCAATCTTTGTTTTCGTGTCTGGTAGATCTATTTACAACTTTTAATTTTATGATTTCTCGTTGCAATAGTGTCTCCAATTAATGCCATATCATATCATGCTGATTACTCATTTTGAACTGACTATTTTCGTTATCAAACCCGCCTAAATTTGAAGTGATTTTCTTTTTTAGATTTAGCCTTTGCCATAAATTTTAAAATGAAATGTGAAGTATAATGGGATTAGTTGAAATCTTCAGGAGGATTTTGAACAAATACATTACAAACAAGGGCATCTGTCTTTGAATCCCTGTATTGCACATTACATGTTACAAATCTTCCTTTAAGTGCTCTTTCCAAGTCCACTTGAGTTTTTTCTTCATATTGTGGGTTATCCGGATCGTCTATTTTTGCTATGATGATTTTTTCAGTTTTTCCATATTCTTCTTTGTTGTCTTTACGGTGGTGAGTGATTAATAGCTCAAATGCGTTATTTGATAAAAAAACAATAATTGAACCTCCTATCCCATCTCCCATTATTTTTAAAAATTTTTTGTAATATATTTACTTGATGGCTATGCTGAGATTAAAATCGGGAACAAGATTTTTTTCTTTGGCCATTTCAAAAAGTTTCTTGATTGATTCTTCACCTTTATCACCCATGTTTACTGTCACTTGATTAACATACATTTTTACAAACTTTTCAATCAGGTTGCGAGATTTTCCTCGGCTGTATTGCATAGCATAGTCTATTGCGTCATTAAAGTTATCCAATGAGTACTCAATTGACGCTTGTAGATATTTGTCAAATTTGTGGATCATATCCATGCTTAAGCTATTTTTCATTACATTGATTCCCAATGGAACTGGTAATCCATTGGTGGTTTTATCCCACCATTCGCCAACATCTAAAATTTTTACATTACCTTCTTGTTCATATGATAACTGAGTTTCATGTATTACCAATCCAACCTCTACCTCTCCATTTTTAACAGCCTGTGGAATATCACTAAAATTCATTTCAATATAGTCAAACTTACCTATCATTAATTGAAGTAACAAAAATGCCGATGTCATTTTACCGGGAATTGCAAACTTACAGTTTTTTATCTCGTCTACTGACATCTTTTTCTTGGCCGTAACTATAGGACCGTATCCAATTCCAAAGCTTCCGCCGCTTCTCAAGATTGTGTATCCCGGAATATACGCGCAAGCATGAACCGAAACTGCTGTTACGTCAAGTTCAGGATTGGTGGCCTTTCTATTTAGTTTCTCAATATCCTCAATAACATGGTTGATCTGAAAATCAGGCGATGAAACTTTACCTGTAAACATACCATAAAACATGAAAGCATCGTCTGAATCTGGAGTATGCCCGACAGAAATTTCCACATATGGCTTCTTAACGTTCGTTATAAAAATCAAAAGTTGGAAGAATTCCATGAACTCTCAACTCTGGTAAAGTAGATGATATTGGTAATCATTTCCAGATTGCCAAATTACAGCTTTCTATTACGTTAATTGTTGTCTGTAAAATTAGATAAAATCCAAAGGCATAATTTTTTTTGATGCAATTAATCCAGAATTATTTTAGTCAACTATTCTATTTCTCGGAAATTTTATGATCTATTTACCAAACTGATTAATCGTTTTTCTAATATATGGAAGGTACTGTGCAAATAATGTGAAAACAATAGAGGCCTTTGAAAATGACGTTAAATCACAATCAGAATTTTTAAAGAAATTCAAAAAACAAAAGCCTCTCTCATTGAATCAGCAAAAAAATACAATTTTCACCGGAAGTGGCGATTCATTAGCATCGGCAATGCTCGCAGAATCTTTTTCAAATTTTAGGGTAAAATCAATGGATCCTTTAGATTTACTCAAAAATAAATCCATTACAAAAAATAAAACAGTTTATTTCGTTTCAATTTCTGGAAACACCATTTCAAATATCAAAGTCGCAAAGACTGCAAAGAGATCGATCGCTATAACCTCTAAAGCCCGAAGCAGGCTTGTAACATCTTGTAACAAATCTATTATACTACAATCCATCAATTCGGACGTTTTTACAGCTGGAAGCATCAGCTTTTTAGAAAGTGCTCTAACTTGTATTTCTCTAGTTAGATCAATTTCTATTCCAAAAAATAATGACATTTTCAAAAAAGCCTTTTCTGATGCTAAAAAGTCAAAAATTGGAAAAAGAATTTTTGTCCTTGGAAATATGCATACATATCCGGTTGCGATGTATTGCGCGGCAAAATTTTATGAGATTCTTGGTTATGATGCTCACTTTGAGCGAATTGAACAATTTTCTCACATGGAGTTGTTTTCAGCAAAAAAAGGTGACACAGTAATTATTTTTGAAGAAAAAAATGTTCATAATACGAATCTTGTGAAAAATCTGAAAAATGTCGGCCTAAATGTAATTTGTCCTACTTTTGATTCTAGAAACAAAATTTTTCAATTTATTTTCTATACGTATTTTTCTCAATTATTGCCACTTTTTGAAGCTAAAAAAAGACACAAAAAAGATTGTCACTTTGTCTTGGCAAAAAAACTTCGTAATGTTAGTGATAACATGATCTACTGATCTAATTTTTCTCACAAGATTTAATAGCTGAGCATCTAGGTTTTTCGAATATGGTAAAATACAAGTCAACAATTGAAGTCTTAAAGATTATAAAAAATAAAGATCAAATTCGAAACTTTGGTGTTATCGCGCACGTTGATCATGGCAAAACAACAATGAGTGACAGTTTGTTGGCTTATTCCGGAATCATAGCTCCATCTGCTGCTGGAAAAGCTTTGGCAATGGATTTTGATAAGGAAGAGCAAGCAAGAGGAATTACAATCTATCAGGCAAATGTAACTTTACACTTTACTCAAAAAGACGCTGAATATGTCATTAACATGATTGATACTCCGGGACATGTAGACTTTAGTGGTAGAGTAATTAGAAGTCTTAGAGCAATTGATGGTGCTGTAGTCGTTTGTGATGCCGTAGAGGGCATAATGACTCAGACTGAGACAGTTACAAGGATGGCACTAGATGAAAGGGTTAAACCAGTTCTTTTCATCAACAAAGTAGACAGGCTCATCAAAGAGCTAAGATTGACTCCTGAGAAAATGCAAGAAACTCTTGCGGCTGTAGTTTCTAACTTTAATCAACTTATAGAAACTTATGGTGAACCCGAATACAAAGAAAAATGGAAGGTTTCTATTCAGGACTCTAGTGTTACATTTGGTTCTGCGAAAGACCGATGGGCAATTAATGTAGACCTAATGAAAGAAAAAGGGATCTCATTCAAAGATGTCATTGACGCATACCAGAACGAAAAAGTTGATGAATTAGTGGAAAAGGCTCCATTGGCTGAAGCCGTTTTGGGAATGGTAGTTAAACATCATCCTCCTCCACATGTTGCTCAAAAATACAGAATTCCTAAAATTTGGAAAGGCGACCTTGATTCTGATATAGGCAAGGCACTTTTAGCATGCAGTGACGATGGACCAACTATTATGATGGTTGTAAACATGGTCCTGGATCAAGCTGCAGGTCCTGTTGCAATTGGTAGATTGTTCTCTGGAACAATCAAAGATGGACAAACTATCAATATTATAGATGCAAAAAGAGAAGGACGAATTCAATCTGTAAACTTTTTCATGGGAAATCAAAGAGAACAAGTCGGAGAACTTGGTGCTGGAAATATTCCTGCATTACTTGGATTAATCGAAGCAAGAGCTGGTAACACCCTCTCATCAATCAAAGAAACGCCACTGTTTGAAGGAGTCAAATACATTTCAGAGCCAGTAGTTCAAATTGCAATTGAGCCAAAACATCCCAAAGATTTACCTAAATTGGTAGACACTCTAAGACAACTTACGATTGAGGATCCTAATTTAGTTGTAAAAATTGACGAAGAAAGCGGTGAAACAATTATTGCCGGAATGGGGGTTCTTCACCTTGATGTAGCTGTACACCGTATCCAAGATACAAAAATTGAGATTATAACATCTGAACCACTCATCAATTACAGAGAGACTGTAAAGGGAAGCTGTGAAGCAGTTATGGCAAAATCCCCAAACAGGCACAATAAAATTTTCATGAAAGTGGAACCTATAGAACCAAACATCGCACAAATGCTCAGAACTGGAGAAATAAGCGAATTGAAAGATAAGACAGTAGTTGCAGATCTTTTAAAGAAAGAAGGATGGGATAATGATACTATCAAGAGGGTAATGAAGTTTGATTCCCGTGGAAATGTTCTAATAAATGGAACTAAAGGTGTTCAGTTTGTTCACGAATCCACTGATTCAATTAATTCTGGATTTGAGGATGTTATGAAAGAGGGTCCATTGTGCAGAGAACAGATGAGAGATTGTAAATTCACATTTACTCATTTTGTTCCTCATGAAGATACGGCTCACCGAGGACTGTCTCAATTAGGACCTGCATCAAGGCGTGCATGTATGGGTGCTGTTCTTACAGCAGGAACTACAATACTTGAACCAATGCTTGCCATCGAAGTCAGAGTTCCAACTGATCTGGTGGGAAATGTTGCAACCGTTATTTCTGGAAAACGAGGAAAAGTACTTGATATGCAACAAAAGGGTATAAGCAGTATAATTATTGGTGAGATTCCAGCTTCTGAGACTTTTACTTTATCTGATGACATGAGAGGTCAAACTCAAGGGAGGGCTACTTGGAATACATCCTTCAAAGCATGGTCTGAAGTTCCAAAATCTATGTTTGCAACAGCTATTGCCGATATCAGAAAGAGAAAAGGCTTAGCGCCAGAACCACCTGGACTTAGCGAGTTTATCGACAAGGAATAAATTTCAAATTTCTGAAACCCAAATTTCCAACTTTACAAAGATTTGTGCATCTTTCTAAACAAACAAATTCTTAATATTGATTTTTCCGTATACTCTATACATAAAAAAGTCAAAATAGAGTTGTCACCAAACAACTAGCGTTTTTGGTCTTAAACTCTGACAGCGGTTCAGACCCAGAGGGGAAACTCAAGTCTGAACTAACCCTTTTATGTTTTTTTTGGATAAAATTCTCTTTAATACGATCTTTTGTTCTTTTGAAATTGAAAATTTACCAAATTGGATTTAAAGTAAAATGTGTATCTTTTGAACAATCATCAGTTGATAAGTTATTTAAAAAAAATTAATATGTTGATTGATAAAAAAGTGCAAGCAATTTATGAAGAATTTCGCTGTGAGTTGGGAATCCATAAAAGAAATATTATTGACGCTCAAAACCTCCACCAGAATCTTTTAGATAAGAATCCATTTAGATATGAATCCCCTTTTTTAATATCTGCAGTATGTGTATATGCGATTTCTCAACACATTCCCCAAAAAGTAACGCTTGAAGATATTGAAAATATCTCCCATATTAAAAAAGAAGATATTGTAACCTGCTATAAAATGGTCCTCAATTCAGAATTCAGTGAATTTTTACAACAACCAGATGACGATGTTTTTCATTAATTTTTAAAAAATTTCTTAAAAAAATGAACAAAATATTGGTAATCCTTTTAGCCAATTAGAAATTATCTCCGATGTAGGTCGGGAAGTAGGTTCACATGATGAATGGTCATAAGATCAATCAAAAGATCGTCCTACTTCTCTAACTTTTATTTACAAATTATGATTAAAAAAGGATACGTAGTATTGATTATACTTTATGTCAATAAGTAATGATATTTTTAGCTGAACAAATTTATTTGAAATTAGGTTAAGCTATATTTTAGGAAAATTAGCATCACAAATTTGTCATTCCATGTGGTTTATCGTCTTCATCAACCGTGGTTTTTATTTTGGTAGGTTTTACAGTGATTGAAATGGGATTATTATACACTAAACTATATATCGATTTTGAGCCAAATGAATGGAAGCAAATCTCTACCAGTCCTATCACTTTTGAAACAATCCTAGACAATGTATCTCTAGAAATAATGGCTACATCCCAAATTTCATACCGTTTAGAATTCAAAAAAGGGGGAAAACTTAATCTCTTCAGAGTAGTTGGAAAATTCCGCCTTACTTGGGACGATGAGGATGTTGTCAGTTAAACAGAAAAATCTAAAATAATAAAAATGAATTTAATTTCTAAAAGAGATATTGTCATTGGAAGAAAAAGTAAAACAAATCCTTAAAAATTTTGAAGAAACCTCTTCTGAAGATATTTTAGAAATTTTGAATCAAATTCAAATTAAATTTCAAAGCCAGATTACTCGAAATTACCTCAAAGGAAAATTGATGACAATTTCTGATACTCCAAATGAAAGTGAAAAGAAAAAACTTTGCAAAAATCTTAGCCCTTATTTGGATTGGTATTTGCAAGGACTGTAGATTTTAAAGCCTTATTCGAATTCTTTTATCTTTGATCTTGCTATTTTAATTAACACCAAATCATTTTTTATCGCTGCTAAATCCCCAACTAAATTAAGATAATATTCATGACCCGTATCTTGGGCCTTTTGAATATCTGTTTCATAAGATGTAAGAGCTTTTTCTAAAAATGGAATATTATCATTTAATGTGTTAACTAATTTAGTTTCAGGAAGACTCTGTTGAATTTTTTGAATGATTTCATTAATTTTTGGTATTGTTTTCATTGCGGCTTGCCGTAAAATTTCTCCAAACATGCCTGCCGAATCTTTTATTTCTGGACTCTTATCTAGTGTCATTAGTCTTTTTTTGTAGTGAAATAAGGATCTTAAAATAATTTCATAACCTCCCTCTTCTTTTAGATAGATGGCTCCTAACCAAATTTTATTAGACAATTTTTATGGTTTGATTTTTACATTATTATAATTTCTGAATTTTTTTTAGAAATTTCCGCATTAATAGTTTCTTCTTTTTACAAAGGAAACCATGTTCTTTTCTATTTGTAATGGAGGATCTTTTTAAATATTCATTCCACATCAAAATCTTCTTGAATTGGTGGTTGCTCTCTTTCTATCAAGTAAAGTAAAATTCCAGCCGTCATAACACCTATACCCATTAAACCCACAAAGGTTCCGCCATGCTTTACTAAACGCAGTGATTGGTCTAAATTTGGATCACTCTGAATTGAATAAAACAATATCAAACCACAGATTATCATAATTATTCCAGGGATGGTCATAGCTGGGCCAGCTTTCATGCCTTGATTACTTCTTGAGCACCTAATAAACTCCAATATTTTATTGCCTGAAAAATTTTCTTATGTTGTTATTAGTGTTTAAGACAAAAACAGAAAACAATTTTAATAAAATCACATTAGATGTTGTATGAATAAATTTTATTTTGTTTTAATCATAGGAGTATTAATTTCAATTCAACTTTTTGAGAATGTGTATGCAACCACTTATGATATTAACATGCCATCAGGATCTTCAAGTCCTGCTGCGCCATATTTTTGGCAAAATGAAAAAACAGGTGCCGCAAGTGGGGATATAGCAATTTTAGTAGGTGATACAATCGTCTGGAAAAATGGTGGTCAAGTAATACATGCTGTCGAGTCGGGGACTGTTGAAGATGGAGCAGACGGTATTTTTGGTGTGACTGATTTAGCCCCAGGAGAATTTTATAAATTCACATTTACTGAAAAAGGACGATATCCGTATTATTGCTTTATTCATCCATGGATGGTAGGAGTAGTTACGGTAACAGATGTTGGCTACAAGATTGTTTCAGACCTAGGAAAGGATGTGGGTGATGGTCTTACATCATTTAATGTGGATTACCAGTATAGTGGAATTATATCTAATGCTAGAATAAATGAAGAACAAAAATCAATTACTTTTCAGCTGCTTAGTGATACTAAATCTATTGATCAAAATCTAATGATGTTGCTGCCTCCAGAACTCATCGAAGGTCCTTATGTTATTTTCGTGAATGATAAAAAAAATCTTAATTTTGAATATATTCCAGGCAATGATGTAAATACTATTGAAATAGAACTATCTGATAACTCCAAGACACTTACCATTGTTGGAACCAAAATAATACCTGAATTTGGAGTTTTATCTATAATAGTTTTAGGTGTTGCCATTACTAGTATAATCTTCATTCAAAAATCAAAGATTAACATAAAGTTCTAAATTATTAATCTTGTAAACTAATTTATTTTTATTTTGATATAACGATTTCAATAGATTATATTTAGTAAATTTGTATTTTTATTATTGGCAGTAAAAAAGATTGATTTACTAAATATTGTTGAAGATATCATAAATTTAGATCCAAAAATGAGGTTTGCAGCAATTATAGACTCTAGAGGTAACATACGTGAGGCAATAATGAAGAGTGGTAAAAAATCTCTTAAATCCCAAAAAGAGGAAGAACATTTCTGCAAACAGGTTACTCAAAGAAGAGCCATGAGAAAAGAATTTGACAAATCCTTAGGAAAAGTTCGATATGTGCATGTAGAAAGAGAAAAAGTAACACAAATGGTAGTGTATGCCAAACGCAATACTTTGTACTTTACAATGGAGCCAGAGATGCCAATAGATACAAAAATACGAATAATAACGCGCATTAAAAAAATAACTGCAGCTCTTTAGAGTTTAGAAATTAAAAAGCTTTTATCAATCTGACAAAATTCAAGAGTATTTTATTATGCAATTTTTTGTCAAAGCTTTACACTAATATTGATTTTTTTTTAATCATTCTTGATGCCTAAACCAAAAATTTTGATTGATGAAATGGATGATGGATGGGATGAAAAACTTCAGCAAATGGGATTTGATGCGTATAGCGTAAAAAAACTACGGGCTGGAGGAAAAAAATTACGTACTGATTATTCTGTCATTAACTATGCACGGGAAAATGATATGATTTTAGTCACAAGGGATACGGAAAGTGGACAAGCATGCGAAGAAAATAACTTGCCTTATATTCTATTAGATAACGATGAAATATTTAAAATTGTGTTAGATAAAATAAATCAATTATAAATTATATTATTTTCAAATTTCTAAGTTCAATTTAATTTTTAACAACAGAATATTTCTCTAAAACCATTTTTTCTCCAGTTGATTGTATTTCTGAAGTTAATTCATCTAGTATTTTTAATCCTTCTAAAATAGACTCTTTTTTGATTTCTTTATTTTGTAATTTATGTTTTAAAACAAATTTTTCATTGTTTACAAAACTCAAAAAAGATACAGAATTCCCCATATCTAGATTAATGAAAAATTCTACGTAATCAGAAATTGTTCTAATTCCCATGATGATTGATATTGTTTCTAATATTTTATTGAAGTGATTTTTTCAAAATTTTGTATTTCTTCATTTAAGTTTATTTACAATTTGCAATTATAGAATTTATGGAAAGCTGCGATCGAAGAACAAGGGCTTACAAGAATGGAAAGACATTTGATCAATGCCGAGAAATTGCTGAATCTATGAATCCTGATTTCAGAAAACAAATTGATCAAAAAGGGAAAATCCTTTGGACTGAAATTTTGAATCAAGTCGATCACGATGAGCTAATTTACAAACTAACCTTGAAATATTTACGAAGAGATGGATTTGATATTGGGAATTACAAAATTCCTGAAATAAAAAAATTCATAGAGTAGGACCTATTTTACAACTACCATCAGCATTTCGTAATTTTTTAGCCATAACAAATGGCGTAATAAGTAAAATTGGAATAGCAATTGCAATGAATAGCGTTTGCAGCTGGGTCAATGCGACAGTTAATGCAATTCCGCTTGCAGTACCCACAAAAACAGACAAGAAAGTACCTGCACAAGTAGGGCATGCGATAAACAAACCAGTCGCTGACCCAATCGTGCTCATCCCTCTCTCTTTCCTTGAGATTGTAAAAGCACTTACTGCAATAGCGGTGTTTAGACCAACAAGATAAGATACTATAACTTGTAAGACAAGATTTATGGGAATAATTTGAAGACCAATATGTTCTGTTAGATACACAATAATTTTTGGCATGTATCCTGGTTCACCACAGCAAGGTGCCACAAATCCAGAGGGAATTGTTGCACCATAATGGAATGAGAAAGTTACTTCTGGCTGATAAATCAGGGTTCCAGAAATTAGGGAAAAGAAAATACCATAACAGACAAACGTTACAAGAAAGATTTTTCTTGATTTAGAATTCCAAGTAGTAAGAGCAATTATTGTAAAAAGATCTTTTTCTTTTCGTAGTACTTTCTCTCTATGAAAAATATAAAGGCCGTATGTAATTGCACCAAAGCATGCCAGCAATATAATATAAAATCCAATTGCTATTCTTTGAATTGAATCAAACGCAGCCGGTGTGATTAACTCAGGATCTTGATATCTTGAATAAATTAAAAATAAAATTACTATAGATACAAACCCTATGATCATTAATTTTCTACCATTTTTAATACTCCTTACAGAATTTTTTTCCATTGGGTTGATTCTATCTCTATTGCATTAAATTCTATCTTTATTTTTTCAGTATAATTTAGATTAATTTAGGAACAAAAATATAGATAATTGCAATAATTTCCAGTCTTCCAAAAATCATCAGGAATCCTAGACCAATCTTTGTTGCCGGATCGGTATCGAAATCAATTACTCCTGCTGAAAGCCCTCCTGTTGTTATTACCCCTGCTGATTCAAAAAATGCGTTCTCAAAACTAACATCCTCTATTGCAGCCAAATGTCCTGCAGTAATGAGAGTAATTATTGGAAATAAAGCCAGTATTATCAGTGTGGAATAAATTTCTTTTTTTGTTTCACTAGACAACTTCTCACGTTTTGGTTTACGTAATATATTTACAAAATTTTTCAAATGAAAAAGTCTGAATATTTTTATACCGCCAGCAGTTGAAAACCCGCATCCTCCAATAAACATTAACAAAACCAAAATTCCATGCGCTCCTGCATTTAATTCGGATAAACTTTCTTGTTGAAGACCAGCTGTAGTACTAGCAGATACGGAATAAAATGCACTATCTAAAGGATTGAATCCACTAATTCCCATAAACAACAATGTTGCACCAGTTAAGATTGCAAAATATACTAGTACTTCTTTTCCAAGTTTTGGAGACAGGAATTTTTTTCTTACGAACCCATAGTGAAACGTAAACGGCAATGCACCAAGAATCATTGCACCCATCAAAACTATTTCCTCCTGCCAAAGAAGATCATCTAAAATTGTTGAAGATGGCAGAAAACCTCCAGTAGCTAATGTACTCATAGCTAATGAAAAATTATCCATTAGGTTTCTTTCATTAAAAACCCACAATAGTAACGCGACTATTACAATATACAACGCAAAAATTACTGTAATTGTACCAAACAGTTCTCTCATGTGTAACGTTCTACCAGAAATAAAACCTCTCATAGATCGAAGTTTTGATTCGGGATAAAATGCAGTAATTACAAGATAGATGAAACTCATCCCTCCTACTAGTTGGGTGAAGCTTCGGTAGAAAGTGAAACTTTGAGGTAGGTTCTCAGGTTCATCAAACAAAGAAATTCCTCCTGTGGTAAATCCAGAAGCACTTGAAAAAAAAGCATTGGAAAATGCCTCTACAGGAGACAAATCAGACGATAAGACATAAAAATACGGTGTCGTTCCAAAGAGGATCAATAAGAACAGACTGGAAAACACTAGAATGGATGCTTGCCTAAGATTCAGGCTTGACTTTTCTCCATATGAATTAAGGAAAAATCCAGTTGCAAGCAATAAGGTTGTATTGAGATAGATTCCTGTGGCAATGTCTGTCTCTGCTAGTAGTGTTGCTACGATGGCAGGAACCAGAAGCAAAACTCCTGCGAATTGTAAAACGAAACCTAAATTTCCTAATATTGCTTTGATGGGAGGGCTTAGAAGGCGTGCTGGTTTTGTACTTGCATTTCTTATGGCATTTGCAATAGTTGTTTGAAAGATGATGCCCACAACTTGATTTTTTTTATTAAGAACAGGTAATTTTCTAATACTGTTATCTCGCATTTTATGTAGTGCATCTTGTAAGGTTGCTTTTTCAAAAATTACAATTAATGGCCTAGTCATTACATCCTTTAATGTGGTGGCTTCTGCGTAAACTGTGACATCACTAACTTTTCTTAAAATATCATGATCAGTTACAATTCCAATAGGATTCCTATTTTCATCAGTTACAATAATGTCATCTGTTTCATAACGCTGAAGCATTCTTGTCGCATCTCTAGTCTGTGTATTTTGATTTAATAACAGGACATCCTTGTCCATATGTTCTGATACTGATTTAGTAAGTATGTATGATACAGCCTTTTCAGGATTGGTCGACATTAAGCTATCATTTATTGTTCATTTTAAATAATTTGGGGTGTATCTATGTTGATCTTTTGAAAAATTCACATCCTTATTTGAAAAAACTAATTGGTCTTTAAGGTGTAGACACTTCAAACGATAATTCTAGGCACGTTTACGCCTGAAAAAGTGACTGATGAACATTCTTTGGTTATTTTTTAAAAGAGAACTAAATACCAATTCTTCAAATAAATTTACAGATCTTTTTGTTTTTCAATAAGCTTAAGTTCTTACAACATTTCAAAAATTATGGATGATGAATTAACCTGCACGGAATGCGGGAGTAAAATTAGTTCAAACCTTAGATATTGCCCAAATTGTAAATGTAATGTAGAATCTAAAGAATCCAAAAAACCCCAAAAATCAAGTGGCAGTCACAAAATTATAAACCATCCAGCATGGGGAATACTTCAGCTCATCGTGGGATCCTGGTTACTTGTAATGGGAAGTGAATGGTATTTTCAAATTATGGGATTAGTTTTCTTGGGATTTGGTATTCATACTTTATACAAACACCACAAAAAGAAAAACCAAGAAAATACCAACCAATGACAATTGTAAGAAAAACTAGTGACAGTTCCTAAATTCTTTTTGTTTTTCAATAGGCTTAAGTCCAATCAGTACTTAGAAACCTCATGGGCATACTGAACACATTACGCAAGTTCTGTATAATGAAAAGTGTCAGGGATAAGGCAAAAGAACCTGAAGAAAAGTGAAACTAAATAAACTGAATTTTCGCTTGAATATCTATTTGAAACTTGAATAAATTATCAAAGTTCTTACTGTATGGGAAATTATTTTTTGGAAAAATGAGAATTGAAAAACCCTCCGAATACTAGTATGAATCCAATTATTATCAAAGAATCAAAAAAGGTTGGAAAATTAGAGTAAACATGATTGTAAACACATAATTTTATGAGTGTTTATAAGTATAAAATTGCAACCTTAGATAATACAATGGATATTCGTCAAGAACAAGAACCAGATTATGAATCAGTGAAGATTGATTATATTGGATTTGTAGATCCGTATGCAGTTGAAGGCATGGTTGTTCTTAAAACAACTGATGGAAAAGAATTCCACATGAGGGCATTTTCGGGAGAAGTAGCGAAACAAATTTCTAGCTTTTCTGAAACATCTAACGATTTTATTCCTTCAATTTATAAAATGATTGAAGAGATTTGTGAAGAGAGTGAACTACTCTTGGTTAAAGTAAAAATTTATGAAAGCGGTCAAGTTTTGCGTGCAAATCTTTACTTTACAGGTAAAAAAGATGTGGTTTTGAGAAATTATCGTGCTTCAGATGCATTGGCTTTGGGAGCATTTTACAAAATTCCTATTTTAGTTAGGAAAAATCTTCTTAAAACAAGCATGGAAGTATAATTTTACATCAAATAATTTCCTTAAAAAATTTTTCTGGAAAGAGATTTTGATTCTATCTATCTCTTTGTTTTTTTAATACTAGACTGAACTATATTTTGAATGCTTAATCTTGAGGGGTTGCTTTTTTATTTCATATTTTTTGAATTTTTCTATTTAATGCCTTGTACATTATTGAATATTCTGGAAAATTATTCGGCAAGCAAACCAGCTTATAAAATGCAAAATTTAATAAAATAAAATATTTTTAAATTTTATATTAGATCAAGAAAACCTGTTAATTTCAAATTATAACTGGTCTTTGTTTGAATTTAGAGCCTACAGCATTTACACCTACAACCAGTTCTTGCATTCTTGGATAATCCGATTTATTTTCTGACATTTCTTTTTTTATAACTCTTAGATAACGAAATAATTTTTTCACTTGCTTGTTTTTTTGAGTTTTTGATATTGGTGCATTTGATATATCTTTTAGATTACCTGAAATATCACAAAATTTTATTATTTTAGTTTCAATTGTAGAATTTTTCAATTGCTGTAAATATTGAAGTTCTCTATCTTTTCTAGGTAACTTGGAATCCTTAGTTAACGATAGGACCAGAACAGAAATTATATTTCCAAATATTTCATTAATTTCATCAAAAGTAGTATCTGTGTCTTCTATTGTATCATGAAGCCATGCTGCACTTAAAATATCTTGGTTTGAAATTCCTAAATTTTTTAATCTATTTACCACCCCCTCTAAATGGTCATAATAAGAAGTAACACCATCTTTCCTTTTTTGATTTTTGTGTTTTTCCATTGCAAACTTTTTCGCTTTGGCCAAAATATTTGTTGATTTTTCCAATAATCCAATCAGCCTGGTCTGATATGTAGAGTTTTGTTCAATTTAGAGAATTAAAATGCTTCATAATTCGGCAAACTCATCATGTTTCAGACATAGCTTCTTTAATCATCAGCTAATTCAAAAGTTGTCTTATACTAAAATAAGCTATGTTTGTGATTTGAAATTATTTTTTGGGACCTTGAATAATGTTTGATCAGGTTAGCATATCCTCTATGGCTTGCTGAAAGACACTATATGGTTGAGCTCCAGTTATGCTCACTGAATTTCCAGCAGGTCCAATTATGATAAAGGAGGGAGTAGAACGAGCGCCTGACTGTTTAGCAATTTTTGTGTTATCATTTACTCTATTCTCATATTTTCCAGAATCAAGACATTGAGCAAACAAGTCTGCGTCAAGACCATTAATACCTGATACTAGTGATTTGAGATTCTTTAAATTCGCCCATCCGTCATTCTCATGTCCTTGATTGGCATACATGTAATCATGATATTTCCAGTACAGTCCTTGCTCGTCTGCACAATAGCTGCCTGCATGCGCTTTAAGAGAATCACGCCCAATTATTGCAAGATCAACAAAGACTAGCTTGGCTTTTCCAGTTTCAATAAAATTTTCAACAATTGGGGGTTTTGTATTAGTATTCCACCTCTGACAAAATGGACATTGATAGTCTCCAAATTCTACAATTGTTACTGGAGCAGAAGGAGAACCAAGTATGGGAGAACCGCTTTGTGTGTAAAGAGATAATTGATTATTCTGGGAATTTTCAACAGTTAGAGAATCAGGATTCATTGCAACAAAAGAAATTCCTCCAATAATTATTGCTCCAATTATTCCAAGCATTATGAATTTAGTTTTAGAATTTCCAGAGGATTTTTTCTTTCGATTCCTTTTTGTCACGAAGGTACTCTGTTGACCAGTTTAAAAGAATTTATCAAAATTACATCAACACTAAGTGAAATTAATCCTGGGAGATTACCATTCTCAAAGCTATGATATTTCCAGAACTTTAGGTATTTTTGGTCTCAGATATTGGCATATTTGATGCAATTGGATACAAGATGAGAAGAAATGAAAACTAGACTTTTGTAGCGAGTCGTAACAGACTCGTCTCTATTTTTAATAAAATAATTGATAGTTATGGAACTGAACCAACGTTATGGTTCCTCTTATGAGGTTGAAATTATTTTTTGGGAAGGATGAATTATCTACTTATTCAACACACTTAATTTTTTCACATAACATCATAAAGCAATGAAAATATTCATCATTCTTTTTTTATTACTTTTAATAACACCATTTACCCTTCAAGAAATATTTGCACAGTACTATTACGATGAAATTAATCACAGAGTAACTCAAAACCCAATTGTTTGCACTTTAGAGTTTTCAGATTCTAATTTACCTCAAGCAAATCAAATACTAGTAAATAAAGCAAAAATGGCAGTAAAAGACTGGGAGAAAAAACTTACAGACTATACAGGCAATCCACAGAACTGGGCATTTGGCTTTAGAGCAATTTCAATTGAGGATCAGCAAAGAGCTTTGTTTGATATTGATTGTGATATTACAATTAGATTTGAGCGGGAACCTCCAACTGTAGATAAATTCGAGTATGCAGGGTATACTGACTTGTATCCATATGGGATTTCAGATATTACAATATTTTATCTAGAGTTAGTTTACGTTTATGAAGAAAAAATAATCGATGGCCAATTGTGGAAGATTCCAGTACCCTCATACTATGTAAACTCAATAGACCCCTATGCTGTAGAAACCCTGCGACATGAGATTGGTCATTCTTTGGGATTAGCTCACGTACCACTAGACTCTGAAATGTCAGGATGGGATTATGATTCAGAAGGAATTCCAGTTGGAAAATCCATAATGATTGAGGACGTGGCAGAATTTCCACCAGAAGGCTATTTTGAGATTAGACCTTATGATGTGCAGGCAGTAATACAGTGGTATGGAGATGACGGATTTTCAGACATTAACAGATTTTTGTTAGAGTCTTTAGCAAAATTGCTAGCGTTTGGCGTAATTGCTGCACTTGTGGTTTATGTTACAAGGAAAAGGAAAAATAAAATTTGAAATTATTTTTTAGGGAAGGATCAGAATTGTGTTTTATTACCAACCCATGAATGGTTCCAAAAATATACGCCATGCATTCATTTCTAACCATTCATTATAGAATTGCCATCCTTGGTATTTGGGCAACTCTATTGTTGATGGAATCATCATTGGGTTAACACCTTCTTGCATCATACTAAAGATCTCAGCTCGTAAGTCTTGTAAATATTCTCTAATCTCTGTTACCTCTGATGCAGGACCATATGCTCGTTTATGACCAAACATGGCAGTATCAAAATCAAGTTTTTCTACTTCAATCAAAGTTATTTCCCAATCTTTAGGAGAAAAGTCAGGCATTATTGTAAATGCAAGTCTTTTAGGAGTTACAATATCAACTACGAAAACAATTTTTTCTTCAGGAAGATAAAAAACTGTCATTCCTTCACCATGACTTGCTCCAAAGTGATGAAGCTCCAAAGTTTTATCGCCTAGACTAATTTCCTTAAGATTTCCTTCCCAAACTTCGTCAGCTACTACTACATTTGGATTTGGATTCTCTAAAAGCCACTCTCTTGCATCTATATGACTTAGGATAGTTGCTCCCTCATCTTTGAAAACTTGTCCTCCACTAGTATGATCCCAGTGATTATGACTGTAAATTACATATTTGATTGGTTGATCAGTTACTGATCTAATTGCTTCAAGCATAGCCACTGAATGACCCTGATTTACAGGATCTCCAATAATAACTCCTTCATCTGTTACCATAACCAATGAAAAAGAACCCATCGTGTCACCAAAACTGTAAACGTTTTCTGCAACCATAACTAATTGATAAGAACCGTTTTCAAACACAACTTGCTCTTGAGGAACTACAAATTCTTCTATCATAGGAATTTGTGGTTCTGCTTCAGAATCAAACGATTTGATTTGCTCTACGGGTTCAGAAATTCCTTGGGAATACCATTTATCAGCTGTAGAAGGATTGACACAGGCATATTTGTCTGAATTTACTCTATAAACCAAGATCTTCCCATCTGAACATATCAAATTTTCTTCTTCGGCAAATGCACTGAAAGGAGACGAAATAGATACAGATGCAAATCCAAAAATCAAAATTATAACTAGTGAAATAGCATTATAATTCATTTTATCTTTAACTCATCCGTTTTTCATCCTCGTACACTTAATAACTATTTGGGAAAAAATTGTTGCTGTCACAAAAATAATGAAAATTGGTTAATCACAAATTTCCACTTACTAAATTTAAATTAATATGTGGTTGATTGGGTACTAACTATCTAAAAGGTAATTTACTGCTCACATTGTTCAGTTCCCCTTAAAGACATTTGAAATATTTTTTGGGAAGGGTTTCACATTACCTGTGAAAAGTCTGGTTTATCAAAATCAGGCAATCTACTCTCTTTTTGTTTGCGACCCTTTAGCTCTCTTTTTGTGTGTGTATTAGAATGCCTTTCAAGTCTTTTTTCATCATTAAACTTCATGTTACATTTTAAGCACTTGAACACAATATACAATAATCTCTCTTACTTTTAAAATAATTTGTAAACTCCTGGTGGAATAAGGTGGGAAGTAACAAGAAAAATGAAAACTAGATTTTTAATTATTTTTTGGGAAGGATGAGAATTGATCTAATCCAGACAAAGTTAGAAAAAGTCCTCAGCTAGTAATTGCAGTTAAAAGTTCATTAAGTTGGATTGGTTTTTTCAAACAGCCCTGAATACCATCCTTCTTTAACAAATCATTAATTTGACTAGTAGTAAAGGCAGTTGCAGAAAATATTACGATTTTCTGGTCTTTTAGAATTTTTTCTCTTTCTAGTTGTTGTATAATATCAATTCCACTAAATTCTGGCATTGATATATCTAAAAGGACAACATCATACTTTTCTTCTTTAATACGCTCTAATCCGTCTCTTGGATCATTAGTTACAACATTATCAAAGCCTTTTGCCTTGAGGAATTTAGAGAGCAGGCCTGTGATATCTTGGTTATCATCAACTATGAGTACTTTCATAATGTAAACAATTATCTTTTCATATATAGGGGGATGTTAGTTAGGTCCTTTACTGACTATTTTTGTTCAAGATGGACACACTTAATGTTAAAAAACTAGGTTACCTAGTTTGTGGAATAACATCTTCTTTTATTTTTCCAATTTTAAAGCATAATAAAATTAATTTAATTTGAAATTATTTTTTGGGAAATTAATTCTTTCATTTATTATTAACTATTTTATCTGGATTTTTTAGATTCTTTTTGTTCAAAATGAACACACGTGATGTTAAGATAAAACACAGGTTAATTTTTTTACATGTTTGTGCAAATTCTGATGAATTATTTTTTAGAATATATAAAAATTAAAAATAGAAATCAAAGTGAAGGAAAACACATCATATTTTTGTACAATTAAGGTAAAAATGATATTAAAATCATGAAAAATAACTAAGAAATTTGGAGGTTAGAATACTGAGAACCACTGGACATGAAGATACTGATGAACAAAATGATCTTAATTATGAGTAGTTCTTGAAATTACTTAGTTGTAAGATTTGAACAAACAATTCATGTCGTAATGTCTTTAGTTATGTTGCGTTTTTCATGTCTGGGAGCGCCCAAATAATTTTTTTCTAAGATATATTGGCTGCTCAGTAAGTCACCTTTCTTATTAAATGAGGTTCTTTTAGCATAATGATAATATCATTAGGTGCGGATAATTCAACTTCTTTTAGATTGTGATTTGTAACTACAATTAATACCTCGCAGCGAGAACACAGAACAGTCTTCCCACCTGATCTATTTTCAACTATACCTACTTTTTTTAATTTGTCTTCTTTGTTGCATGTGGGACATAGTCTTGGTTCTTTTAGAATGGTAACTATTTCACTAATGAAAATATTTCTTGCCATTTTTAGAAATTTCCCAATTCAATAATAAAGCGTTTTAATTTAGGTGTTAATTGGCACCCAGCAGTTTTATTTCAAACATCAAACCGTTTAATTATTTGAAACAAAACGTTAGGTATTCAACATATTTCCTAATCTGGCCAATTAACAATTAATTTTATTTTTTGAATAACATAAATTTTTTTGGTATTTTTTTGAATTTGGGGTAATCCTGACATCAAAAATCTGATCGGTAGCTCTAAAAAAATTACATATTATATTCATGTTTATTAAAAAAATTCATACAATATCTTAAATACTTCAATATCCTATAGTAAATAATGTCGTTAGTTGCAAAATCTGGCGATTAAACTGCGTGACCTCGCAGAACGATAAAGGCAATCAGGCATTTAAAGACCTGACCACGAGAGGAAATCTCTCAAAGTTCTGTAAGAAAGAGGCTACGCCTTTTTTATTATCTTATTTTAGATGACTATTTTTTTAGGTAACTATTTCGTCTAAACGTCCTTCTTCCTGAGCACGTCTAATTTCCATGGCAATTCTTCGTCCTACACCAAATGTTTGCCCATACTGGTATTTGGTATATGGGCTAGTTGTAGCTACGATTGGATTTCCAGGAACTCTTAGAGAAACATCATACACAATTAATTCCAAATCCTTTGTAATTATACTCTGTAACGAAAAAGGACCAATAATTCCAGGAGCATATTCTCTTTTTACTGCTGCAACAAACTTATCACCCATCTTGATTACTTTATCCAAAAGAGATTCTCTAATGCTTGCTGGGGTGTGACCTACCTCTATATTTTGAATGTCTATGTTAATATCCATTTGTAGCTTTGCAGGAAGTGCATTATAGTCATGTATGTTAGTTTGTAATCTTCGCTCTATTCCAATAAAGTCTACTTGATTAGAGATTGGAGTGTGAAAGTAGTTAAAATTCATGAAAGTTCCAATAATCAATTCTTCGATACTTGATTTTTCTAAGTCTTTCCTCGAAATCAATCCTTTTTTTATTTTGGCTTCAGATTTTTCTAAGTAGTCTTTGTAAGAGGAAACTGTAAAAAATGCACGTTCAAGCGGTCTATTTTTTTCTTGAACTTTAACAATACATGGCTTGTTGATATTTTTTGGATTCTTAAATAATTTGGGAAATTTTATTCTAGCCTTCTCTAACAGATAATATTGATTTCGTTTTGCGGTACGCTCTTCAGCTTGGAATAATTTTCTATTTCCAAAGATTGGAACCTTGAAAGAATTCTCAAGAATTTTATATCCTAAATAAACTGTTAATGATCTGTGAGGAACTACTATTGCATTTGTGTCTCTGAGAATTTTTTGATTTTTTACTGAAGCCATGTCTTTGAATTTATTTAAAACAACAATTTCATCAGCTATCCTTCCAAATCTTCGATATGGGCCTTCTCTTCCCTTTTGACAATAAACTACTGTCTGAAAATTTTCTTCTTTTGCACCATCCATAACCTCTAAGGCAGAATGGCTTCCTAGCACCGCTATTTTCACATCAGAGTAATTATTTACAATTTTTTTGATCTCAGATGGTTTTATCACATTTAAAGTACAAAACAGGAGGTAATATAGCTAATTTCCAATAATTTGGCTCAATTAAAGGAACACAAGATTTTTTTCTATCTAACTTGCAATGAATTTGTGTATTATTCCTTCGAGTTACAAATGGCGGGAGTTATTTTGTTCACTGCGATGGCTTTAGGAGGGGTGTCCTTATGGCTTAAACGAAGAAAAGCTCAGAAGGAATTAGATGAGAAACAAAACGACGAGGCTCAAAATTTCTGATTCACTAGTACTAAATTTTGTTTTGTAACTATTAGATAAAATACCATCAACCAATAGAGTATTCATGAAATTAATCATAGGAATTACTGGCAGTACGGGAGTTATATATGGAATTAGAATGCTTGAAGTTCTAAAAAAATTAGGTGTTGAGACTCATTTGATAATGTCTGAGTGGGCAGAAAAATGCATCTCTATGGAAACTGAATACACGCCTGACTATGTAACATCTTTGGCTACCAACACTTCTAATGAAAAAAACATGGCATCAAGTGTTTCAAGTGGAACTCATAAGGTTGACGGGATGATTGTAGCACCTTGTAGCATGAAGACGTTATCTGCAATTGCTAATGGGTATGATGAAACATTAGTTGCAAGAGCAGCGGGGGTAACAATTAAAGAATCTAGAAAATTAATTTTAATGGTTAGAGAAACCCCTCTTTCGGCAATACATCTTGAAAACATGTTAAAATTATCTCGAATAGGAGTTGTAATTTTGCCACCTGTTACTGAATTTTATACCAAACCCAAAACCATTAACGATATTGTAAATCACGGTGTAGGAAAATGTTTAGACCAGTTTGATTTAGAGCACGATTTATACCATCGATGGGGAACTTTTTAAATTAAAATTGGCAAAAGTAAAGTTTGAAAAATTTACAAATGCAACAAGAGAAAAAATTTTTGAAATCGCCACAAACTATAAATCATTTCAAACCAACATGCCACAATTTTTTCCTTCAATAAGAATTATTTCAGTAAGACCAAACACCACTCTTGTGGAGGAGCATCTCAACATTGCTGGGAAGGAGTTAATTTTAATGGCAAAACATGTAACTAACGAACCAACAATTCATGAAACTTTTATTGTTGGTGGCGATGCAAAGGGAACTCAAATTACTGAAGAGTATGAACAAACACCAGAAGGTACAAGAATTGTTCTTACTGTTGATTTTAAGTTAAAAGGGCACATGCTACTTTCAGGGATTTTTGGAAGAAGAAAGTTTGAAAATGAATTTTCAAAGATTATGGATGAATTGATCTTAATTGCCGAAAATTAGTCCGATTTTGTTTCTTTACTATTAACATCATTGGAGCTTTTCTCTTTAAAATCTTTAAGCTCTTTTTCGGCCTCTATTTTTCCCTTTTCAAACTCACCTTTGGCTTTTCCAAAAGTTTTTGCAAGCTCTGGGATTTTCTTTACTCCAAAAATCAAGACCCCTATTACTATTACAAGAATTATAATCTCCGGACCAAAAACAAAATTAGCAATATTTGCTAGAACCATTCTAGTTATCAGTTCACTTATTTTAGATTTAAGTGTTCAACTTTTTTCGTTCTTTACGCTCAATGATGACCATTCCTGCAAAGTACAAAGCAATCATAGGTCCAGCAATAAACCACATTGTTACTCCGCTTCCATCAGGTGTAATTACTGCGCCAAAAATCACAATGATTACAATTGCATATCGTATATTTTTTCTCCAAAAATTTGAATCAATTATACCAGATCCTGTAACTGCATACATTACCAGAGGGAGTTGAAACGACAATCCAAACGCTAACAAAAATTGTAAAACAAATGTAACAAAGTCCATTACATTAAGAAAAGTAATTAGGCCAGCAGATTCACCATATCGATATAAAAATTCTAGAATGTACGGGATTACAAAATTATATGAAAACACACATCCTACTACAAACAATCCTAGTGCAGGAATAGATATGCTTCTGCTAACATTAATTTCATTTTCTTTTAGAGCTGGTTTTATGAAGCCAACTAACTCTTTGATAATTACTGGCATGCCAACTACAATTCCAACCAACGCTGCTATGTAGACTTGGGCAAAGAAAGCCTGACCTGGGGCTGTTTGAATTAGTTGCACGTTTTCAGGAACAAGAGTATCCTTCATGTGTTTGGTGATCTGTGCAGCAATGTTATCAAGCGGCTCTGGGTTTGGATAGTATAATGTAGATCCTGCAAATTCAAATGGTTCCATATGAAACATAAGTACAAAAACTGCAATTATTCCAATAACTATGACGATCCTCAGTACACGTTTTCTAAGCTCCTCGAGATGATAACGGATTTCATTTACCTCGGACATCTAAGATCCATCTATCTTAAACTGACTTATCTATTTGCCTGGTATAGGGAGTAATTTTGATTCAGGCATACCACTTTCTTTTATTTCCTCTGGGGTAAGGTCTTTAAATTCCAAGGAGATCACTGCCTTTGTTTTGAAATTTGTTTCCATCTCTCGTGCTAATGTTGCAATCTCCTTTCCGGAGAAGATTTCCTTTGAATCTTTTAGGAATACCCTATCTCCCTTTTCAATCACTTTTCCACCAAATCTGTCTTGAAGAAATTTAGTAATTGAAGGCAATTCGGAACGAGAAATATTGTTATAATAATAGGTAATACCTTTTACCGACTCATAATCAAATGGTGTCCCATGCCTGTAAAGAAACAAGCCAATGAATATTGCCTTTTCTTCTGGGTCTCTAATGCATTTGATTTCCCAATTTAGTACCTTGTCTTCATCATAGGTAAATTTTTCAATTTCATCTGGGGTAATTTTCCAGTATCTTTGCTTTGACAATTGATATTTTTAAGGAATTTCTATTATAAATTCCATTATGAGTTCAATTTTCAGGTTACAAACTTTGAATCAATCACGGTTTAGATTCTAAATCTTTTTGGTTTAGGAAAATTAGAGATAAAATGAGAACCAATGTGTAGTTTTTTTTATTAACATCCGCTTATTAACTCACAAACATACTAAAATTAATAAAAATGCCTCACAGTAAATCTATTCTACATCATCTCAATATATTGGAACCAAAAGAGTGTAATGATACTATAGATAATTGTGATTGCTGATTTTCCTGTTTTAGAATCTAGGAATCAAATACTAAAATATCTAATATTATCATAGTAAAAACATCAAAATTTAACATAAATTCATAGTAAATTATTATAATTCAGACAAAATAAGTGAGAAAAGTAAAATTTCAGATTTACTTTTATATGAAAAAGTGATAATAAGAATATGGGATCAAGGGTCACAATTGTATTGGACGATGTTAATGCCGAAAAATTGAGAAACCTACAAGCTAAAATGATAAAGTCCTCTTCAAAATCTGTGAGTTTTTCACATGTATTGAATATAGTTTTG